>VOFG01003770.1_pt1 | contig 16534 bp, 30 predicted proteins | sample 5384171 | NCBI WGS metagenome assembly VOFG01 (sample SAMN12384726, study PRJNA508395) | human gut metagenome | isolation source: healthy gut F | host: Homo sapiens
TTCCTGGACATTCCGTAGAGGAAGCCGGCAACAAAGCCGTCACGGCATGAAACACGTCCACAAATCCGTTTCCGCCGCTATTGATCCCGGAACCAGCGTCTGCTCGCCAATCGCGGCGCTCATCGTCGTCGGGCGCCCTCGCTTGCCCGGCGTCGTGACGACGTCCACTGGAGCCTTGGCCGTTCGGAACAGATCTGTGATGATCCAGAAAACTGTTTCTCAATTGCTCTTGCCTCCGCTTCGTTGGTGCTTTTGACCCAATGACTTGCGGATGCATAATAAAGTGAGATGCCGCGGATCGATTCCGATAGAAATAGATCAGCGGTTTTCGATGGGCCATCTACCATCTGCCGGTAGCGTCGGCATTTTCGAGGACATTTGTGGCATTCTTTGGTACGTGAAAGAACAGAGTCTTGAAACGTCACAGGTCTACGCTTTGAAACCCGTTGCCATCGACATCTTTGCCGAACCAATAGGCGATCGTCAGATTGTCGCCCTGCTCATCGCCCATCATCAGGCACTGAAAATACCGCCGCTCGGCCAACGGGCCGAAGATGCCGTCCTCCGGGAAGCCATATGCGGAGGCTGTCCTGGTGCAGCCGCTCGGCCAGCATGGGATGGGCATGCGTGAGCACCGGCATGACCGGGACGCCGAGCTTGGCCAGGCCGCTGTAGATATGTGAAGCCGCAGCCCCGAAGTACAGCTCCGCCGGATTCCGGTTGATGGGCATGGAGGTTCCCGACCTCCGGCAGCTTTTGAAAACGCAGCATCTGCACCATTGCGGCGCCGCCGACGAGCGTATAATCATACTGCTTCATATCTGCTCCTATCGCTTAAAAACGCGCCGCTATCCAGGCGCTCCAGCACTTCGGCGGAATCGAGCACTTTGGCGAAATATTTGTTCATCTCCGCCAGATGGTATGCCTTGATCTCCTCGTTGTTGGTGGACGTCATATCCCGGATGATGTAGGTTTTATAGCCATGGCTGGCCGAATCGACGACGGTCTGCCGGCAGCAAATATTGGTTTTGATGCCGCAGACGACCACGTTTTCGATTCCGTTCTGCTCCAGGGCTTCCAGAAGCGGCGTTCCCCAGAAGGCACTGTAAGTATGCTTGCAGATAACAAGATCCTTTTCCGGCACAACCCGCAGCCGGTCGTCCAGCTCCAGCATTTCGTCGGTCTTCTTGCTGAGCACGCGCCCCTCCAGATCGGGATTGATTGCAGGCGCGGCGCAGGTCAGGCCGGATGAGAGCTGCGTCTTGGTCCAGATATAGATGATGAGAGCGCCCTTTTTCGCGCGCATTTTGTTGAGGTTTTCCGCGACACGGTCCATCATTTCCGTTGCCGTTTCATAATAGTTGTTTCCACCCGGCATTGTCAGCGACTTCTGAAGATCCACCGCGATGATCGCGGTCTTTTTACTTACTTTCATCTTTCACGCCCATTCTTTCAGCTCTTACATTTTTTTGCGTTCATTCCTCCCGGAAAATCCGCATGACGTTCTTTTTGCGGGCACTCGGGATCTCCGTGATGAGGAAGACCAGGATAATGGTCAGATACGGAACAACGTCCATCACCAGGGCCTCATCCGGGCCCATAAAGTTTGCCAGCACCAGCTGCAACGCCCTGAAAAGCCGAAAATGATCGCAAACAGGCACGACTGAACCGGCTTTCTCCGGCCGCAGTTGATTGCAGCCAGGCAGATGAGGCCACGCGCGGCAGACATGTTCAGACTGTAGGCACCCGCCTGCTCCACGGAGAGGTTGATTCCCGCCAGCGCGCAGGTGACGGCGGAAATCATCAGGGAAATCCATACGATTTTCTTCGTCCGGATGCCGACCGCTTCCGCCGCGTCGCGCCGCTCGCCGGTGACCTGACGTAGACGCCAAACTTCGTTTTGTAGAATACAATGGTCAGAACAATGATGATCGGATAGGCCAAATAGGTCAGAAGCGTCTGGCCGTTGAGCACTTCTCCGAAAAACGGAATATTCCGCAGGAACGGGATGTCCAGCGCCATTTTGCCGACATCAATGATGTCCGTCGCCATCAGAAGGCCACGGTTTTTGAAAAACACCTGCAGAATATAGGGCGGTATGGCCATCATCAGCATGTTCAGCGAGAGGCCGACGATGACGGCGTCCGCTTTTTAAGTTCACCACGAAGTGGCCAAAGAGTACGTTGAGCAGCATGCAGGAGAGCACCGCCGCCAGGCAGCCGACCAGGAGGTTTCCGCTGAGCACTGTGAACAGGATCGCAGTGAAGGCTCCGGTATTGATCGCGGCCTCCAGCGCGAAGTTCAGCGTGCCGGTTTTTGGACAAACACGCCGCCGATCGAGCAAAGCAGGAGCGGAGTGGACATCTTGATTGTATAGTAGAGCAGACTTTGGATGATCTTAAGCATTCTGCTGTTCCTCCTTCTTTGCCGGGTTTGCTTTTTTCAGGTGCTTTTGGATCTTTTCCTTGTTTTCATGGAAATATTTGATGGAATAGAAGAGGATCAGAGCGCCCTGAATGATGTTGAGCAGATCCAGCGGGACTCCCAGTTTGGACTGCACTGCGATACTTCCGTAGCGGAAGCCGCCGAAGATAATGGCAATGAGCAGCACCGCGAGGGGATTGTTGTGCGCCAGCACCGCCACATAGTAGCCCTGCCAGCCGAGGCCGGGGTTCGTAGAGAAGTTCGGCATGAAATTTTGTTGACGCCGAGCACTTCCGTCGCGCCCGCGACGCCGGCAATCGCACCGCTGATGAGGAAGATGAGCACGATCTTCTTCCGCACGCGCATGCCGACGGCCTCGGAAAACTCCAGCTGGCGGCCGATGGCCGAGATCTCATAGCCGAAGCTGGTGCGGCGGCTCACGAACCAGACGACCAGCACGATGGCCACGGCCAGGAAAATGGCATACGATACCCGGTAGCGGCTCATGATTTTCGGAATCTCCGCCGTTTCCTGGATCGCGTAGGTGGAATCATACGACTGATCTCCCTGGAAAAACGCTTTTGTCAGGAATTCCGTCAGTTCAATTGCGATATAGTTGAGCATGATCGTCGTTACGACCACATTTGCGTTCAAGTACGCCTTCAGCAATGCCGGAATCGCGGCATACAGCATGCCAGCCAGAATGCCAGCCAGCACCGACAGCGGCATCTGGAGCCCGACCGGAATGCAGTCCAGCCCGAAATAACCCGCACCCACCAGCGCGGCGGCAAAGCGCCGAAATACAGCTGCCCTTCCACGCCGATATTCCAGCGTCTGACTGGAAGGCGAAGGCCGTCGCGATGCCGGTAAGAATGATCGGGCAGGCGAAGCCGAGCGTCTGCATCCAGCCGCCGCCGGAGGCAAACGCAGTCTTCCGGATCAGGCCGTAGACCGTGAGCGGATTATACCCCGCCATCATCGTGAAAAGGCCGCCGAGCGCAAATGCAAAGGGCAGCGGAATAACGGCATTCAGAACCGGTATGGATCTTCTTTTCAAATTATCACTCATCATGTTGCTCCCCCACTCCGCTTATGCGTTTCCGCCTTCTCCGGCCAGCTGCTTCATTTCCTTTGCGCCGGACATATAAAAGGCCCAGTTCGTTGAAGCTGACACTTTCCGCATCAAACTCGCCGACAATCCGTCCGTCGTGGATCACAATGATCCGGTCGGCCAGACTTTTTCACTTCGCTCAGCTCGGAAGAAATCAGGAAAACTGCCTTCCCCTGGTCACGCAGGGCCAGGATGCTGCGATGAATAAACTCCGTTGCGCCGATGTCCACGCCGCGCGTCGGCTGGCTCGCGAAGCACCTCGGGGCCATTGCTCAGCTCCCGCGCGATGATGACCTTTGCGCATTGCCGCCGGAGAGCGCAGAGACCGGAGGATCGTCCGCCGAGATCCGGATGTCATAAAGCTTCACCATTTCATCCTTGTTTTTCTGGATCTCTTTATAGTCCATCAGACCCGCATGGCAGAAGCGGCTGCGGCGATGATAGCCGGAGATCAGGTTGTTGCTGACCGGCAAGGAAGGCAGAGCCCCTGCTTATAGCGGTCTTCCGGCACCACGCCTACCCCGTCACGCCGCAGCTCATCCGGCCACTCGTTTAAGATCTCTTTGCCGCGGGCTTGACACTGCCGGCCGTCGGCTTCATCAAGCCCGTCAGAAGATACATCAGTTCTGTCTGGCCATTCCTTCAATGCCCGCCACGCCCAGGATTTCATTTTCATGGATGGTGAACGAAACATCGCGGACCACTTCGCGGCCTTCCGCGTTCTTTGCGCTCAAATGGCGGACCTCGAGCACGGGCTTGTCCCCGACTGGTTTTTTCCGCTTTTACTGACGCGCAGCAGCACCGGGCGGCCGACCATCATTTCGGCCAGCTTTTCAGCGGTAGCCGCATCATCGTTGACGATTGTATCGATCAGCTGCCCGCAGCGCATGACACTGATGGTGTCTGCGCAGGCTTTGACTTCGTTGAGCTTATGCGTGATGATGATAACGGTCTGCCCCATCCGCTTGAGATCGTGGATCTTCGCGATCAGCTCTTCCACTTCCTGCGGGATCAAAACTGCGGTTGGCTCGTCCAGGATCAAAACCTTGACCTGGCGATAGAGCATTTTCAGGATCTCCACGCGCTGGCGGGCGCCGATGGACAGGTCGCGTATCTTGTCGTCCGGATTCAGGCTGAAATTATATTTTTGGATCAAGTCCTCCACGACTTTGCGTTCCCGCTTGTTGTCGATCAGTGGCAGGTTGATCTCTTTGTTTCCGATTTTTAGTTTTTGTTGGTTTCAATGCCGAGTACAATGTTTTCATAAACCGTCAGGCTCGGGGAAAGTTTGAAATGCTGATGCACCATGCCGATGCCGGCTTCAATGGCGTCTTTGGCGAGTGAAACTGAACCGGCTGCCCTTTGAACAGAAGTTCTCCCTCTGTCGGCTGCAGGATCCCGTAGAGCATGTTCATCAGCGTGGTCTTGCCTGCGCCGTTTTCCCCAATGATTGCCCGAACTTCGCCTTCCTGAACGCTCAGGTTAATGTCGTTATTTGCAGTAAAGATACCAAACCGCTTTGTCAGGTGTCTGGCTTCAATGATAGCGCTCACGGCTGTTTCCGCCTTTCTTATAGGTATGCGGCAGCCACCTGTTTCACACGGGTTGCCGTAATGTCGTGCTTACAAACCGAAACTGACAGCCTGATTACGCCGGACGGCCAGCCTTGACCCACTCGGTGTAGTTGGTATCGGATGCAGTTCCTTCCACTCATTGTATTCCATGTTGTCGTTCTGGAACGAGTCATAGACGATGAAGTCGCCGTTGATAATCTTTTCGTTCCACTCGTTGATCGTGGACTTGATCCGCTCGAGGTTGTCAAGTTGACGCCTTCCACGCCCGCGATGGTCGCAAAATCCGTCAGGCCGACAACGCCGGAAGCGAGGCCCCAGTAGTATTCGTTCGTGCCCTTGAGCGTGCCGTTCATCCACTCTTCGATCGTGTTGATGACCATGTAGGTGGTGTTGTGCAAAACGCTGGTCGGGATCGTGCCGGGCTCTACGGCATCCTGGTTGCTGTCGCAGCCAAGTGCATAGGCGTGGTTGAGCTTTGCAGTCGTGAAGGCCGCCAAAGCACCGGTACCGACGCACGGCCACAACCTCAACGCCCTGGTTTTGATCATGTTTTCCACAATCTGCTGGTTCAGCGCCGAGTCGGTGTAGCTGCCGGTGTAGTCAAACACGGCTTCCGCATCCGGATTGAGCTCTTCGATGCACTGCTGATAGGCCGCGCGAGAGCGGGTGGCATTGACAGATTCGCCTGCGCGGATCATGGCGATCTTGCAGCCGGGTCTTGCATTCTCTTCAAACAGCTCGTTGCCGTCCTGCGCGATCAGGATGGACGCCATAGCAGCCTCAAAGGCCCACTGCAGCAGCGCGGTGTACGGCTCCACCAGGTTTTCCTGCGTGCCGGGCCCGGCGCGCCCTTGCCGAGAACCAGGAACATCACGTCCGGATAGTCTTTGAGGCCTCGCGGACATAGTCGATAATGGTCCAGTCCAGGCAGATGACCAGCTGATAGCCGTCCTCCGCCAGCTGGCGGACGAAGGTGTCCGCTTCGCGGCGCTGGGAGCTTCCACCAGGGTGCCGTTCAGGCCATACTTTCAACCATCTGATCCAGGCCAATCTTGGCGCAGTCGTTATAGCCCTGGTCACCAAAGGCCGCCGGCCTGCATGATGACAACCACGGACTTGTCCGAATTGTCAGCCGTATCTGTCGCAGCATCGTCAGATGTGCTGCCGCTGTTTGCGGCGGCATCCGCCGAAAGGCTGCGATGCCGGGGCTGCAGAGCTGGCATCAGATGCCGGCTCGTTCTTCGCGCTGCAGGCCACCATGCAAATGCAGAGCACCAGTACCAAGAGTAAAGCAACTAGTTTTTCATTTCGTCCTCCTACTAATCATGTTTTTATTACCGCGGTATGGAAGCCGCCGATAACCGAGCAGAAATCATGTGACCGGAGTGCACATCACATGTTGTCATGTTGTTATGATAACTCGGAGGATTGCAAAAATCAATTGTCACTTTCCATCATTTTGCCCCGCCCTTTTTTGTCCATTTTAACAGTTTTGATTTCGCAGGATCCGTTATGAATTTATCTGATTTTCTCGTGTTTTTGCATGAAAGACACTTCACTTTTATAATAATGTAGCATGGAGTTGCTTTTCAGCGCAGCAGACAGAATGCGCAAAAAGCGGCTCCTTTTTTGTGGAGTATACCGATTGACATTTTTCCATCAAGATATATTATCATAACAAGTCGAGCGCTCGAATTCGTTTTGAGCGACCTTGTTTGAACAGGAGGAGTATCAATCATGATCCAGAAGTACAAGCAAAACATGGATGAGTTTATGATTCAGGTTCCGACGCAGATCTTTTTCGGTAAGACCGCGCTCAACGATCTTGCCGAGAGCATCAAGCAGTTTGGTGATCGCGTCATTCTCGTTTACGGCGGCGGCAGCATCAAAAAGATCGGCCTGTATGACCAGGTCATCAAGATCCTGGATGAGTCCGGGATCTTCCACTGCGAGATTGGCGGCGTACAGCCGAATCCGCGCGTCAGCCTGATCGAGGAAGCGATCCAGATCGCGCGCGAGAACAAAGTCGACGTCGTGCTTCCAGTTGGCGGCGGCAGCGTCATCGATACCGCAAAGGGCATTGCCGGCGGTTATTACTACGAGGGGAATTTCTGGGATCTGGCCGGAAAGAACATCACGCATGACCACGTTCTGCCTGTGATCACTATTCTGACGCTCCCTGCAACCGGCAGCGAAATGGCGACCGGCTGCACGCTCGTCAACGATCATGTCACGCCGCACATTAAGATGGGCTTCCACGGTCCGTATATCCGCCCGCGCGTTTCGTTTGAAAACCCGGAATACACCTATTCGCTTTCCAAAAAGCAGACGGCGTCCGGCGTCATGGACATCATGAGCCACATTTTTGAGTCTTACTTCTCGAACGAGAAACGGGCCTATATGCAGGCGCGCACCGCAGAAGGCATGCTGCGCACGCTGATCAAATACACCCCCGATCGCCTTTGCCGAGCCCGACAACTATGAGGCCCGCGCCAACATTATGTATTGCTCCTCCTGGGGCAACAACGGCCTGATCGTCAAGGGCAATTTCGTCAGCTGGAGCGTCCACGGCCTTGAAAATCCCATCAATGAGCGTTATAACACCGTGCATGGCGACGGCCTTGCGGTGCTGACCCCCGCCTGGATGCGCTGGGCCAAGAAGCCGGAAAATCTGTACCGCTATGCGGATCTTGCAGTCAACGTGTTTGGTCTGGACAAGAATCTGCCCGAAGAAGAGCTTGCCGATCTGGCGATTGAAAAGGTTCAGGACTTCATCCAGAATGTGCTTGGTCTGCCGAAAAACCTTCGGGAACTCGGTGTACAGAAGGAAGACATCCCAAAGATGGCGCAGGTGTTCTCTCTGCCGGGCAAGATCGAGTATCAGTCTGAGGCCTTCGTTCCCATCTCGGTGGACGGCGCAATCGAGATTTACAACATGGCCTATTGATTTTTCGGTTTCCCGCAGTACAAAAAAGCCCGGCAACGGCCATGTGCCGTGCCGGGCTTTCGCAGCGCTTGCCGCAGGGAAATCTTTGTGGTAAGATGGGAGAAATCAGTTCAAAAACGGGAGGAGCAGCTATGAACTATCGAAAACTTGGCAATACCGGCATTCTGGCCAGCGAGATCGGCATGGGCAGCGAAGGCCTGGTCGGTATGGCGCGTGAGGACGCCATCCGCCTGATCTCTGCCGCGCTGGAAGGCGGCGTCAACTATTTTGATCTCTACAACCCGCAGCCCGAGGTGCGGGAAAATCTCAGGCGCCGTTGCGTCGCGCCGCTCTGACGTCTATATTCAGGGGCATCTCTGCACGGCCTGGGTTGACGGGCAATATGTGCGCACCCGCGATGCAAAGATGACCGAAAAGGCCTTTGAGACAATGATGCATCTGCTTGGCACCGAGTATCTGGATGTGGGCATGATCCATTACATCGACAGCGAGGCGGATTTTGAAACGGTCTTCCACGGGTCCGTGATCGACTACGCCCTGCAGCTGCAGCGCAGCGGGCGTGTACACCATCTTGGCGTGAGCTCCCACAATCCTGTCATTGCCCGAAAAATCGTGGAGACTGGCCTCATTCAGGTTGTCCTGTTCGCAGTCAATCCCGCGTATGACATGCAGCCGGCGAACGAGGATCTGGAATTGCTCTGGGCGGATGAGAGCTATGTCAACCCGCTGCATAATATCGATCCGGACCGGGATGCCTTCCACAAGCTTTGCGCGCTTAACGGTGTTGGGATCACGGTGATGAAAGCCTTTGGCGGCGGCGACTTGCTCGACGCCTCCCTCTCCCCCTTCGGCATGGCCATGACGCCGGCGCAATGCATCCACTATGCGCTGTCCCGCCCCCGGCGTGGCAAGCGTGCTTGGCGGATTCCGTTCCTTGGAGCAGTTGGAGCAGAGCTTGCTTTATAACACGCTCTCGGATGCCGAGCGCGATTTCGCGCCTGTGCTGTCTCATGTGCCCAAGCACACGTTTTACAGGAAATGTATGTATTGCGGACATTGCGCTCCCTGCAGCGTCGGGATCGATGTCGCTTCCGTCAATAAATTCCAGGATCTCTGCGTTGCGCAGGGCTTTGTTCCGGAGACGGTTCGGGAGCATTACGCGGCCTTGTCGCACCATGCCGGCGAGTGCATTGCCTGCGGCCAGTGCATGGGGAAAACTGCCCCTTTGGCGTTGACATTATCTCCGCCATGCAAAAAGCGGCCGCGCTTTTCGGTGAATAACGCTCTGTGCCCCGCCCCGATCAAAGATTGGGGGCGGGGGCGCCGTTCATCATCACAGAAGCGGCCGCAGGATGGTCTGCATGTATACGCGCGAAGCACGCCAGCAAGGCACACGCAAAGGCCTGCGCCACATTGGGCGCGTGCCACTGTCGTATTTTTCGCCCAAAAGGCGTTTTAAAGATGTAAAAACGTGTCTGAGTTGAAGCAAAGTTCTTGAAGAGGGATAAGGTACAATAACTTGCACAAATTGAAAAAAAGAGCATAAAAAGGCATAGTTTGCAGACTCTGGTAGAATGGAGGTCACGACACACCATTCTGAAAGGAGACAGCAAACTATGTCCAAAAAAATTGGTCAGCTAAATAAAGGAAGTAATCAAAGGGCCAAATCAAAGGAATTGGTCCGCGGCAGCGTGTCCAACTCTCCGGTTCTGTATGATGAATCCTGCGGAAATTCTTTGGCGCAGTTTGGGCGGCACTGGTGCAGTTCTGGCAGCAATACTGGCGTTCTTCCCCTGCATAGACTGAAAAGTCTTCTCCGCACCACGCGCATACCTGCTGGCGGTGCGTTTCCTCCATGGCTCTGAGATAGCAGGCACAGCTGCAATACTTTTTCTGATCCGCGCGCAGCGCCTGCCCGCAGCATTCGCACCACAGGGGCTTTTCCTCCAAAGACGGATGGTAGTCCGTCCACCACTGGATACGGCAAGCGTCGCCGCAGAAGCGGCGCTGTGTGCCGGGACCCCATTCCGGCTGAAAGTCTTTTTTCCTCATTCCGGACATTCGTTGACCGGCGTGTCCGTGTAGTACCGCTTTGCGTTGTTGTACCTCACACGGCATTCACTGCTGCAGAATTTCTGCCGCGTAATGTGCAGGTTGGAACGTAAAGCCCTTTCCACAGTTCAAACAGGCCAGTTCATTTACCATGAAGCCGTCCCCTTGCGTGTTTCTTCCATCTTACCACACTGGGGAAAGGTTCAGAACTTTTGACGCTTACTTATGGGCTTCGCGGGTATCGCGGCAGGCGGCAGAGAAACGTCAACGCGTTCTAAATGCGGCTCAAATCGGCTGTGGAAGGTTACACGCTCATGTCCAACCACCATCTCCGCAACCATACGCTGTCTCTCAAGGCAAAGGGTCTGCTCTCGCAGATGCTGTCGCGGAGGATTGGGATTACACGCTGCAGGGGCTTGCGCAGATCAACTCCCTTCCGGTTTCCCGGAAACTCCCGTGCAGAAGCGAACGGAAGCGAAGGAATCGTTTGAACGCTACCGGGACTTGATCTTGGAGAATATTGACTACGACGTTCTGGCAAAGTGATCTCACGTTGACCGGGAGCAGCTTGACGAGATCGTCGACCTGGTACAGGGAGACGGTTTGCAGCACCCGCAGCCGAATCCGCGTTGCAGGCAATGACTACCCGACCGAGGTCGTGCGGGCAAAGCTGCTGAAGCTGAACAGCGAGCATATCCGTTTCGTCATGGACTGCCTGAAGCAGAACACAACACGAATTCGGAATATCCGGCAATATCTGCTGACTGCGCTGTTCAACGCACCAAGTACGATGAGCAGCTATTACGCGGCGCTGGTGGCGCATGATATGGCAGCATAATGGCATCTGTGAGAACGCTCACGGATTTAGCGTTTCAACGTAATATTCAACCAGCTCTTGACACAATCCAGCCATATGTGGTCGTATTGATGCACCTCTCCGGCGTTGTGGATCGTTTGCCGGTCGCTTGTTGAAAGCCCGTGTTCTCCCTGCGGGAAAACATGGAGCTCAAACGGAACATGCTGCGTCGCAAGTGCTTGCGCATAAAGCAGGCTGTTCATCACCGGGACGCATTCATCTTCCGCAGTATGCCATAAAAAGGTTGGCGGCGTATCTGTGCGAACGTGCTTCTCACAAAAGAAAATAGATAAAGCTCCTCTGGTGAACAATGCGCTTTTCCTGTTAACGCAGTCATACTGATCTGGTGCGTCCATTTTGTATCTGCCGTGATCACCGGATAACCCAGGACTGTCGCTTGCGCCGGCTTGCTGTTCGGAATTACTGCACGAATCGCGCTGGAATCATATGACGTTGCGTACTGCGCGGTAAGATGCCCACCTGCTGAAAAACCCATAAGCACAATTCGACCTGTGTCACAGTGCCATATATCCGCGTTTTGATTGATCAGTTCTATCAGGGCGGCCACCTCGCACTGTTGTGCCGGATAGTGATGCGGTGCAACAGAGTACAACAGGACAAACACGTTGAATCCTTCCGGCAGGAAGTGAAACGCGATCGGCTCGGCCTCCCGCTGACTGCAAAACTCATAGGCTCCGCCGGGGCAAACGATCAGGCAAGGACGCCGCTCATCACCGCGTCCCATTTCCGTTAAATTATCCGGAAGATATACCTTAACAAGCGGATCTCCGCTTTGCGTCCCCAAGGTTCGGAAAAAATTGCTTTAAATGTAGAAGCTCATATTTCATGCTGCATTCCCTTTATTCACAAATCTGTTTTCCACCCGTAAACGCCCTGGCAAGCCTCAGATCTTCGTCGCAAACAACGAAGTCAGCCAGCTTGCCGGATTCGATGGAGCCGATCTCTTTCTCGCGTCCAATTTCCCGCGCGGGAATCAGCGTCGCAGAAAAAATCGCCTGCTCCTTCAGGATGCCAAATTCGACTGCCTTGCGCATACAATCATAGAGATTCGTCGCCGAGCCCGCGAGTGTGCCGTCTGCCAGCTTGGCCACGCCGCCCGAGAGGAACACATCCTGTCCGCCGAGCGTGTACTGCCCGTCCGGCATCCCGCAGCAGCGCAGCGCGTCGGAAACGAGGCAGATGCGTCCCGGAAACAGCTTGAACGCCATGCGCACTGCGCTCGGATGGATGTGCTGGCCGTCGCAGATCAGCTCCGCAACGACGTTTTCACGTTCGCTGCCCGCGCCGATTGGGCCGGGCTTGCGGTGGTGGATGCCGGGCATGGCGTTAAACAGGTGCGTCAGATGGGACGCGCCCGCGTCAAAGTACCGCGCTGGCTTCTTCGTAGGTGCAGTCCCTATGCGCGATGGAGACTGTGCAGAGCTTGGACGCTTTTTTCGGTAAATTCCACTGCGCCCGGCAGCTCCGCCGCCACATCCGCAATGCGAAGAAGCCCCTCGGAAGCGTCATAAAGGCGTTTGAACGCGTCAAAATCCGGCTTCTCAGGTACGTGCCGTTTTGTGCGCCTTTTTTCTTTTCGGAGAAGAACGGCCCCTCCATCTGGATGCCCATCAGCCGTGGGCGCAGCCCTCCGGCTGCTCGTTTCTGAGCCGGACTGCCGTCTTGTACGCCGCCTCCAGCACGTCATACGGCAGCGTCATGGACGCTGGCGCGAAGCTGGTCACGCCGTTTTGCGCGAGGTAGCGCGCCATTTTCACAAGGCCGTCATAGTCACCGTCCGAAAAATCCGCACCGGAATTGCCGTGATTGTGGACGTCCACAAGACCCGGAATGACATACTGGTTTTCCAGATCGATGCCGTCCTCCGCAGGGACAGTGGTCAAAATTTCAGCGAATCTTCCGTTTTCTACGCGGAAGGAGCCATGTTGGAACTGACCGCCCACGAAAATATTGGCATTCTTAAAAAGCATATCATTCCTCCACAAACCTTGCCGCCGCTTCGTCGCAGATAACAGTCACGTCGGGATGGAACTGCAGAATGGAGCCGGGAACCTCGGGCTTGACCGATCCGAAGAAGACCTGCTGGAGGATCTCCGCCTTATCTGCACCGGTGACGATCATTAAGATCTTCCGTGCGGACATGACCGTGCCGATGCCCATCGTGATGGCGGAGGTCGGAACGTCTTCCAGTGAATCAAAGAAGCGTTTATTCGCCTCGCGCGTCATTTCAGTGAGCTTTACCTCATGCGTCATGACCGGGAAATGGTCGCAGGGTTCGTTAAAGCCGATATGCCCGTCGTGGCCGAGACCGAGCAGCTGAATGTCCACGCCGCCCCAGTCCTCGATCTGATGCTCATAAGCTTCGCACATGGCAGGGATGTCGGCGGCCAAACCGTCCGGGACGATGGTATTTTCGGGCTTGATGGAAATATGGTCGAACAGATTTTCCTGCATGAAGCGGCGGTAGCTCTGCGGCTGGTTGGGCGCTAACCCTTTGTACTCGTCCAGATTTGCCGAACGCACGCGCGAAAAGTCGATTTTTCCTCCCTGCTCGCGTGCAATCAGCTCGCGGTAGAGGGGCAGCGGCGTCGAGCCGGTAGCAAGCCCTAATACGCACGCTGGTTTTGCCCGGATGAGATCTTCAAACATATCTGCCGCAGCGCGGGCCATTTCCTCGGGTGATCTCACCCGGATCAGATTCAGATGTAACATAAATTGACTCCTTTCTGGTGTGCTCAGCGGATATCCGGCAAGCTGGCCGCCGCCATTGACTGACCGACACGGCGGAAGTTTTCATCCGGCAGCATGACGCGCAGCTTCCGCGAAAGCTCTGGATATTCCTCGTTCAGTACACGCTGGCATTCGGACACGATGCGCTCGCCGCCGATGCCGGAAGCTACGCGTCCGAGGACGAGCAGATTCCGGATGTCATAGAACATCTCATAGAGGCTAAGCGTATGTGCCAGATATACGCCGATGGAATCGAAGATCGCCAGCGCATAGGGATTGCCCCCTTCCGCCAGCTTCTGCACTTCCTTGAGCTTTTCAGCGGGTGTGAGATGCTCAGACAGCGCGATGCCTGCGGCGGGCGCGAGCTTTGCGACCGCGTCCTGCGAGAAGTATTTGCAGCCGACACCGAGGTCGCCGGACCACTCATCGCGCATGGCGTGTTCATTCAGATCGACCGGAGCAAAGGCCAGCTCATTGAACCAGCCGAGAATATTTCCCTCGGCGTCGACGTAACCGACAGCTTCGCTCGTGCCCATTGCAAGACCCATGACGCAGCCCGTGCCAAGGCTCATATAGCCTGCCAGTGCAGTCACGTCGCCGTCGTTGGCAACGACGATGGGTACATCGCCGATCTCCTTCGCAGCGCGGTCATAGATCGTTTTGACCTCCTCGCGGCGTTCACGCGGGACCTTGATAAACAGGGAGGACACCATCGGTGCATTGCCGACGAAGGTGCCGGCGGAGGAAACGCCGATGCCGTCGACGCGCGGCATTTTGGAGGCTGCGGTCTGAAAAAGCCGTGACGATGCCGTCAAACTGATACTGGGGTCGGAGCTGGTTTTCGGGTGCCAGACGACTTCTTCGGAGTAGACGGTCTTGCCGTCGATGACGGCAGAGACTTTGCGGTCAGAGCCGCCGGCATCGAAGCCGATGCGGCAGCCGTTCGTGTGAGCGCCGACGTGGATGGGCTGCTCATTGGCGGTGGGAAAATCGTCCTCAGAGCAGATGATGACCTCCAGAGGGCGCTCAAACATATCAAACTCGAAGCCCGCGTCAAATTCCCGTGCGCCGCCGGGACGGTAAGCGTCCCGGATCTGCACGGCGATCGTATCGTCGCCCTGAAGATAAATACGGAAGCCGCCAACTGACCAGAGAAGCATTTTGACCAATCGCTCGGCAAATCTTATGTTCGCGGCAGCGAAAGCTTCGCCGCGCAGGCGCGTCTCATAGACGGTGATCTTGCCGTGATCGCGCTCGACGGCGATCTTGAACGGGCGCTCCGCTTCTTTCAGATACGCCTTCGCCCAGATACCGAAGGGAATGAACCCCGGATCGAGCGCGGGCATATTCTTAACAGAGTAATCGATTCCAAGATAGTTCATACTGCCTCCCTCCGGTTCATGCGCGCGCCTCGAGCTCGGTCATCATCTGGTCGAGCTGCATGAGGCAGCGCGGCAGATGGAATGGTCCTTTGAATGTGCTGCCCTTGGTGGAGGGCATGGTGGGAAGCCCGTCGCGGCGCAGATAGCCGTACCACTCGCCGTAGGCCGGATCGGAGAAATGCTTTTGGCAGTAATCGAGTGTTTTGAAGAACCAGTCGAGATCCTGCTCGTTTCCAGTGCCGCGGTAGAGCATCATGGAGGAAATGAGGATTTCGTTATGCGGCCACCAGAGCTTCATATCGTGCTCATAAGATTCAGGCGGCAAGACCCTTGGCGTCGACAAAGTACAGAAGTCCGCCGTATTCCTCGTCCCAACCGGCGCGGATGGCGTTGTCGAAGATGGTCTGCGCCTTTTCGATGAGTTCAGGCTTGCCGAACTGCTTTGCATACTCCAGCAGGAACCACACGCCCTCGATATCGTGACCGGGGATTGACGATGCGACCGTCGGTGAAGTCAAAGCGCGGCGTGCCGTCCGGGGCGACATTTTCCAGTGTACATCCAAGATCAAACTTGACAAAATACTTGAAAATTTCCTCGACGCACTGCGTCGCGCGCGGCGTAAACATCCATGCGCTCGGATCGCAGCGCGCATGAGGATGAGCGCGACGTTGAGATAGATCATCGGAATGCCGAAGGCGCGGCCGCTGCGCGTTCCGGGATGGTTTGGGTCCTATGCCGACCCGGGTCTTCCATGCCGTGGTTGAGATCCCAATAGAGGTCTGCCATCTGCCGTGCACGGGCAAGGCGGCTTTCGTCGCCCGTGACGGAGTAATATTCCGCGTTCGCCATCGCGCAGAACGCCTCAGAGAAGCAATACCGGCGCTGCCGCAGCGGCTGACCGTCCTTGTGACAGTAAAATACATACGGTCGCCTGCGGCGTGGTTGAAAGCAGTGGCGCTCCATAAAATCAAGGCAGCTGCGGCTGGCGTCGAGCCATTCCGGCTTCGTGCCGTAGACCGCGCACAGATGGGCAAAGATCAGCCGCACCGCCTGCATCAGACGCTCTTATCCGTGGAATAGATTTTACCGGTTCGGTCGAGGCAGGTATAGACACCGCCGAATTCGGATCCATGCCGTTTTCAGCCAAAAATTTACGCAGCGATCCAATTCCGCGCGTACCCAAGTATGCGCCTCGGCAAATTGCTGTTTTTCTCATTTTTCATTCATGTATATGCACCTCTTGCTACAATTCAAAAACAGGTCTGTGATTTATGCCTTTACATATTTCTGGGCAGCCTCTTCGATCATCGGCTTCGCACAGACGACGGTGTCCATGTATTTGATTCATTGATCATTTCAAACGTATACAAGTATCAATTATTGATGAAGATTGGCCAATGCCCGCATAATTTTCTCTTTGTTCCGCGCAGATGCTT
>VOFG01001655.1_pt1 | contig 16492 bp, 33 predicted proteins | sample 5384171 | NCBI WGS metagenome assembly VOFG01 (sample SAMN12384726, study PRJNA508395) | human gut metagenome | isolation source: healthy gut F | host: Homo sapiens
TGTGCGGCACTGGATGCAATGAAATGGAATGAAGATTGTCGGAAGTATTGCGGGAGATGACACGATTATGTGTGCAATACGAAGCGTGGATGACACGGTAAAAGTAATGGACAAGATCAACAAGATTATCTTATAGGAGGATGCATGTTACAATATTTGCATGTGAAAAACCTGGCTTTGATCGATGAGATCGAAGTAGAGTTTGGCAGAGGGCTGAACATATTAACAGGAGAGACCGGTGCCGGGAAGTCAATCATTCTAGGCTCGGTCAATCTTGCTCTTGGCGGGAAGATACACGAAAGACATTCTTCGCCAGGGAGCGAGATACGGATTGGTGGAGCTGACATTTTCAGTGGAAAATGAACGGCAGATCCGTAAATTAAAAGAACTGGATATTTACCCGGAAGATGGGTTTATTACACTGCAGAGAAGGCTGATGGAAGGAAGAAGTGTCAGCAAGATCAATGGCGAGACAGTACAGATGGCGACGCTTAAAGCAGTATCCGCCATTTTGATCGATATTCACGGACAGCACGAACATCAGTCATTGCTTTATAAAAAAGAATCATCTGGCAATAGTGGATGCATTTGCCGGAGAAGAGACGAAAAGACAGAAAGAAAAAAGTGGCGGAAACATGGCAGCAGTATAAAGGAAAAAAAAGAGAACTGTCGGAAGCAGGAACAAATGGATCCGGAGAGGGCAAAGGAACTGGCTTTTTTAAGTTTGAAGTGGATGAGATCGTCAGGCAGAATTAAAAGAGCACGAAGATGAAGAACTGGAATCATGTTACCGGCGCATGTGTAACGGAAAGAAGATTGCCCAAAGTGTTGCAGAATGCTACCAGTATACAGGCGAAGATGGGGAAAGTGCGAGCGAAAAGCTTGGAAGCACCTCGAACACTGTCGGAAGCTGTGGATGCTGATGAGCAGCTTGTCGCAGTTATATACCGCAGCTTGCGGATGTAGATAATCTGTTAAATGATTTTCAATCATGAACTGGCGGAATATCAGAAAAACTGTGAATTTTCGGATGAAGAATTTTATGAAACAGAAAAACGGTTAAATGAGATCAATCATCTGAAGACGAAATATGGGAATTCGTATGAAAAGATCATGGATACTGTAAGAAGCAGGAAGAACGAATTGAAATTCTGGAAAACTATGATGCGTATATGCAGGAACTGAAAGCATCCTGTGAGCAGTTGAACAGGATTATCTTAAAACTGGCAGGAAACTTTCGACTCTTCGAAAGAAGAAGGCTAAAATGCTGGAAAAAAAGATTCAGAAAGGTCTTGAAGATCTGAATTTTGAACAGGTACAGTTTGAGATACATTTTGCGGAAAAGAAAGAATATGCCAAAGGATGGCATCGATGATGTGAATTCAGGATTTCGGCTCAATCAGGGACAGCCGGTGAAGAAACCATTGACAGAAGTGGCATCCGGCGGTGAACTTTCAGAATTATGCTGGCGATCAAAGCGGTAATGGCAGATAAAGATGAGATTGAGACGTTGATCTTTGATGAAGATCGATGTGGGATCAGTGGACGTACTGCTCAGAAGGTTTCGGAAAAAATGGCACTGATCGGAAAAGAACACCAGGTGATCTGTATTACGCATCTGGCGCAGATCGCAGCTATGGCAGACCAGCATTTTGATTGAAAAAAAGACAGAAGGATGCCGTAACGCGAACGACAGATTTATCCATTGAATGAAGAAAATTCCGTGGAAGAACTGGCAAGGATCCTTGGCGGAGCAAAATTACAGATACCGTGATGCAAAGTGCAAAAGAGATGAAAAATCTGGCAGGTCAGAAAAATAAAAAATGAAAAGATCCAGAGTATTTTTTTCTGAAATACCATATACTAAGACAGACATTTTTGCAGGGATGTCTATTTTTTTGTGAGAACAGGATGAAAATGTGGGATAAAGAAAATACTGGTATCGTAGATTCCTGTTTTTTCTGTCTTTTTTACTGGGATATTCAGGTGAAGGAAAAATGGAACGTAACGAAAAAAAGGAAGTAAGTGCAGTGACGGTTTCGACAACACGGTGATCCCGGGAGGAATGCCGGTTGGAATCTATCTGGAAACGGAAGGAGTCATGGTTCTTGGAACACAGAAGGTTACAGGAACAGATGGGAAAACGACTGGAACCGGCAAGACATCTGGTGAAAGGCCGGTGATTATATCGTAGAATGCAACGGAACGAAGATTGGGATAAAAAAGAACTACAGACGATATTAAAAACTACAGATGGAACAGATGTGTTTTAAAGCTCTGCGCAGAGATTCGGAATATCTGGAAGTGAAGGTAAAACCGGTCAGGAATAAAAAAATAATTGCATGCTGGGGATATGGGTAAGGGACAATGCACAGGGACTTGGAACAGTAACATTTCTTAATTCTGACAGCAGATTTGGAGCACTTGGGACATGGAATTCATGATACAGATACGAATGCACTGATGGAGATTCGAAATGGAAGAGTCTATGAAACCAGTATTCGAAGTATCCAGAAAGGAATTGACGGTAACCGGGAGGGATTGAAGGAATCATTGTTTATAACAGATATAATGTGCTTGGAAAAATTGATAAAAATACGGATTGTGGGATTTTTGGAACGCTTGACCGCACAGAAAACCTGTTTCGGAATACGGATCCGATGGAGATAATGCAGACGGATGAAATAAAAAAAGGAGATGCAAAAATCCGATGCTGTGTGGAAGGAAAAGTAAAAGAATATAAAATTGTATTACAAAAATTGACAAACATACCAGAGAGGAAAATAAAGGACTCGAAATAGAAGTGACAGATCCAAAATTGCTGGAAATTACAGGCGGAATCATTCAGGGAATGTCGGGAACACCAATTATCCAGAATGGAAAAATAGCTGGTGCGGTTACCCATGTATTTGTCAATGATCCAACAAGGGGTTATGGGATTTTTATCGAAAATATGCTGAAACATGTAGAATAATCAGAATTTTGTCGATGCGGGTCAATTTTTACGACAACATTTTCTTGTTCGAAAATTGAGGAAAATATATAATAAAACTCGACATAATTATTAAGGGACAAAGGAGGCATAACGTAAAATGAGAGAAGTTAATGTAGCAATCGCTGACGACAATGAAAGAATTTTGGATATGCTGGGGAAATCATAGAGCAGGATCAGGATCTGAATCTGATAGGAAAAGCCAATAACGGTGAAGATATCTATCATCTGATCAAAGAAAAGAAACCGGATGTTGTATTACTGGATCTGATCATGCCAAAGATGGATGGATTAAGTGTGATGGAAAAAATAAATATGGATGAGCAGATTACCAAACGACCGGAATTTATTATCGTGACAGCTGTCGGACAGGAAAGAATTACAGAAGATGCCTTCCGAAAAGGAGCAAGTTACTATGTGATGAAACCATTTCACAATGATATGATCTTAAGCAGGATCAAAGATGCAGGGAAACGGGGAGAGAAAGAACCGGAATCTGAAAGCCGGAATGCAGTTTCCAAAAGCAAGAATATAATCTAGAGACCAGTGTGACGGATATGATCCATGAAATCGGAATACCGGCGCACATAAAAGGATATCATTATCTGCGGTATGCAATCATTATGGCAGTGGATGATATGGATGTGTTGAATGCGATTACGAAGGTTTTGTATCCTACAATTGCCAAGATGCATCAGACAACGGCAAGCAGAGTGGAAAGAGCAATTCCGTCACGCAATCGAAGTTGCATGGAGCCGTGGAAAGCTTGATACGCTGGATGAGTTATTTGGATATACAGTAAGTAATGGAAAGGGAAAACCTACAAATTCAGAATTTATAGCATTGATCGCAGATACGATCCGTCTGGAAAATAAAAACCGGTAAACAACCCCTTTTATTCTGAATAAAAAATACGTTATAATGATAAAGTATTCTAAGGTTGGGAGGAAAAATGCAATGAAGAAAATATTATTTGCGGCATCTGATGTTGTTCCCGAAATATTTTGATAAAAAAAACTTGCCGATGATGTCGGATCATTACCGAAATATTTTGATAAAGAAAAATGATCCAAAGTATATGTGCATGAAAGATGAATGGAAAGAAAAACTTCAGTATCACACACATTTTTATATGGATCTGAACTGGAGAAAACAGTATGTTGGCGTTCTTGAAATGGAATACGACGGAATTAGGTTTTTATTTTATAGATAACGAATATTATTTTTAACGGATATGCACCATACGGTGATATATATGCGGATATTGAGAAGTTTGCATTCTTCTCAAAAGCTGTATTAAGCGCACTTCCATTGATTGATTTCAGACCAGATATCATTCACTGTCATGACTGGCAGACCGGAATGGTGCCTGTATTTATTGGATAATTTCAGATATGGAGAGGAATTTTACAGTGGAATCAAGACTGTCTTGACAATACATAATCTGAAATTCCAGGGAAGATGGGAGCTCAACGAAGTCAAAGATATTACAGGACTGCCGGCTAAATTCTTTATGCCGGATCAGTTAGAATCTTACGGCGAAGCAAATTATTTAAAGGGCGGATTGTCTATTCCGACATGGTAACAACGGTAAGCAAATCCTATGCGAGGAAATTACGACACCGGAATGGAGAAAACTTGACGGTCTGCTGATGAATGCAAAATCAGACCATTTGTATGGAATTGTCAATGGGATTGATTATAATAAGTATGATCCGGTCACGGATCAGCGTATCGAGAGACATTTTGATAAGATGAATGTGGTAAAAATGAAACCGGCAAATAAGGAAGGCCTTCAGGAAGAGCTGGGACTTCCAAAAGAGGAAGATGCATTTTTGATCGGAATTGTATCGAGGATGACAGTGCAAAAGGGTATGGATCTGATTGCCTATGTGATGGATGAACTGTTAGGGGATAAGAAAATCCAGTTTGCAGTGCTTGGAACAGGAGAAGAACGTTTTGAGAATATGTTCCGCCACTTTGCCTGGAAGTATGAACGGCAGATGGGAGTCTGTCTTCAGTATTCCGAAGATTTACCATGCACACCGGATCTACGCTGGAACAGTTGCGGATGCCTTTTTAATGCCATCCATGTTTGAACCGTGCGGACTCAGCCAGTTGATGAGTATGCGTTATGGAACCGTTCAATGGTGCGTGACTGGACAAGATTGTTGGCTTCATGAATAAAGATACATGTCTGCCCATATAATGAATACAGACTAAAGGAGAAGACAGGAAAATGGTTTCTCTTTTGAGGTATTTCCTCCGAAGACAATGCACATGAGATTCAGGGAGATTTCTGCATCGGGGCTGCATGTTATCCGGAAGGACATGTAGAGTCCGAACATAAGAAGGATGATATTGCACATCTGAAACAGAAAGTAGACTGTGGTGTAGATTTCCTGACTACACAGATGTTTTTGATAACAATATTCTTTATAATTTCCTCTATAGAGCGAGAGAAAAGGGTGTTACCGTTCCGGTTATTCCGGGAATCATGCCGGTAACAAATGCAAATCAGGTAAAGAGAATCCTGTCTATGTCCGGAACCAACCTTCCGGAGAGATTCAAAGCAATCGTAGATCGCTTTGGAGATAATCCGAAAGCAATGCAGCAGGCAGGTATTGCGTATGCGACAGACCAGATCATCGATCTGTTCGCAAATGGCATTAACCATGTTCATGTATATTCTATGAATAAACCGGAGGTTGCTGCGGCAATCCAGGCAAATCTTTCAGAGATTCTGAATAAATAGAGGAAGCAAAATGGACGCAAGAACGAAAGAAGCAATTCGTTACTTGGGATATGGCAGACATGCGGTAGATGATCATACGCTGAACTTGTGGAAAGCTGTTTTGAAGAACTTTCCCAGGCGGCGTGCGGCAGGATCGTTTACCGCATTTTTGAATTAGAATTCCCGGAGAGTGGAAGAATCCTTTGGGAATCTGGATATCCACAGTAAAATCTTTATAAAAATCTGACGGGATGTAAAAAGCAGTGCTGCTGGGTGCAACGCTTGGACCGAAAGTTGATTGCTATTGCGGAAATATTCCATCGGAGATATGGCAAGAGTGGTAACACTTCAGGCGTGTGCGGCTGCTATGCTGGAAGAATATTTGGATGAATGGCAGACTGCTCTGGAAGCAGATATGAAGAAAGAGGGTTATTATATCAGACCGAGATTCAGTCCTGGATATGGAGACTTTTGATATTGCACATCAGGATATGATCCTCCGTATGCTGGATACGGCAAAGAAGATTGGGCTGACACTTACCGGCGGCAATATGCTGACACCGTCAAAATCGGTGACGGCAGTGATCGGTCTCAGTGAAACAGAGACTTCCTGCCATATCAAAGGTTGTGTACGTGTCAGAAGAAAGACTGCGCATACCGCAGATCATAAGATACAAGAAAAGGATAGGAGCAGACAAATGTTATTAGAACGACTGGGAAAAGAATTATTATACTTTGACGGTGGAATGGGAACGCTTCTGCAGTCAAAAGGGATTGCAGCCAGGAGAACTCCCGGAAGTCTGGAACCTGGAACATGCAGAAGAAATCGTTGATATCCATAAGTCATATTTTGAGGCAGGCAGTGATATCGTCTTAAAGCAATACATTTGGTGCCAATGCGATCAAATTTCATGATTCCAAGTATGGACTCAAAGAAATCGTAACAGCAGGAATCCAGAATGCGAAAAAGGCTGCAGAACAGGCGTGCACGATGGAAGAAAGACTTATGTAGCATTAGATGTGGGACCAACCGGTAAGTTATTAAAGCCAATGGGAGATCTTTCGTTTGAAGATGCATATGAGGCATTTAAAGAAACGATGATCTATGGAGAAGAAGCAGGAGCAGATCTGATCCATATCGAGACCATGAGTGACAGTTACGAAGTGAAAGCAGCAGTACTTGCAGCAAAAGAGAATACGTCACTTCCGGTATTTGCAACCATGATCTTTGATGAAAAGGGAAAACTCCTGACAGGTGGAGATGTCCCGGCAGTGATTGCCATGCTGGAGGGACTCCGCGTGGATGCATTGGGAATCAACTGTGGTATGGGACCGGAACAGATGCTTCCGATCCTGGAGGATATTCTGAAATACGCATCGGTTCCGATCATCGTAAAACCGAATGCAGGACTTCCGAAGCAGCGTGACGGGGAAGTCTATTATGATGTAGAACCGGAACAGTTTGCCGGATATATGGCAAAATCGTAGAGATGGGAGCGCATGTGATCGGCGGATGCTGTGGAACAACACCTGCACATATCCAGAAGATGGTTGAGACGACCAGAGAGATGAGCGTAAAGCCGGCAACAAAGAAAGATATCACAATGGTATCTTCTTACGGACATGCGGTCATCCTTGGCGGCAAGCCGATGATCATCGGAGAGAGAATCAATCCGACCGGTAAGAAGAAATTCAAACAGGCATTAAAAGACCACGACATGGATTATATCCTGAAAGAGGGTATTACGCAGCAGGATAACGGGAGCACATATTCTGGATGTCAACGTGGGACTTCCGGATATTGACGAGCCGGCGATGATGAAAGAAGTTATCATGGAGCTGCAAAGCGTATCCAGCCTGCCGCTTCAGATCGATACCGTTGATATCACAGCAATGGAAGCGGCGATGCGTATCTATAACGGTAAGCCGATGGTGAACTCTGTAAATGGAAAACAGGAAAATATGGATGCTGTCTTCCCGCTTATTAAGCGTTACGGAGGTGTTGTGATCGGTCTTGATCGATGAGGATGGAATCCCGGCAACCGCAGATGGAAGAGTCCGTGTGGCAGGAAAATCATCGAAGAAGCGAAGAAATACGGCATTGACAAAAAGACATCGTGATCGATGTGCTGGCAATGACGATCAGTTCTGAACCGGAAGGTGCAAAGGTCACGCTGGAAGCACTGAAAAAGTCAGGAGATTTATGGTGTCTGTACGGTTCTTGGTGTATCGAACATTTCGTTCGGTCTTCCGTACCGTCCGGCAGTTAATTCAAATTTCTATACGATGGCCATGCAGAATGGATTGAGTGCGGGGATCATTAATCCTTCTTCTGAGGATATGATGCGCTCGTATTATTCATTCTGTGCGCTGATGAATTACGATAAGAACTGCGAGGAGTATATCCGTGTATATGGCAGTCAGAAAGCAGGAACACCTGTACAGGCAGCCAAGGCAGAACTGACTTTAAAAGAGGCCATCGAAAAAGGTCTGAAAGAAGAAGCACATCATGCAACAGAGAACTGTTAGCGAAGAAGGCACCGCTGGAGATCATCAATGAACATCTGATCCCGGCACTGGATACGGTGGGAAAAGGATTTGAAAAAGGGAACTGTCTTCCTGCCGCAGCTTCTGATGAGTGCCGATGCGGCAAAGATCGCATTTGCAGTGATCAAGGACGTACTCGCACAGGAAGGCGGGGAAGTCCAGGCGAAGAATAAGGTCATTCTCGCAACGGTAAAAGGAGATATTCACGATATTGGTAAGAACATTGTAAAAGTCCTTCTGGAGAAGTACAGTTTTGATGTGATCGATCTGGGGAAAGATGTACCACCGGAAGTGATCGTAGATACTGCAGTGGAGCAGGATATCCGGCTGGTAGGTCTAAGCGCGCTTATGACGACAACGGTTGTAAGCATGGAAGAGACCATCAAGTTATTGAGAGAACGTAAACCTGAATGTAAAGTCATGGTAGGGAGGAGCGGTACTGAATCAGGAGTATGCGGATATGATCGGCGCAGATTTTACGGAAAAGATGCCATGCAGTCCGTATATTATGCACAGAGAGTATTTGAAGAAGAGTAATCAGTGAGCAAAGAATTTCATAAAAAATATACAGCAGACAAAAGGAGACAGAAAAAATGGGATTAATATTACCAGAACATTATGACCCTCGCTTAAGCGTAAAGAGACACAGGAAGCAATCAAGTACATTCGTGACACGTTCCAGAAGGAATTCGGAAAAGAGATGAATCTGGAGAGAATCTCTGCACCGTTATTCGTAGAAAAAAGCAGTGGTCTGAACGATGACCTGAACGGTGTGGAAAGACCGGTACAGTTCGATATCGCAGGCGTTCCGGGAGAGACAATAGAAGTTGTACATTCCCTCGCAAAATGGAAACGTATGGCATTATACAAATATGGATTCCAGCCGGGTGAGGGACTTTATACAAATATGAACGCGATCCGCAGAGATGAAGAACTTGACAACTTACATTCCTGCTACGTGGATCAGTGGGACTGGGAAAAGTGATCAAAAAAGAAGAACGTACCGTTGAGACACTGGAAGCTACCGTACGCAATATCTTCAAGATCATCAAACATATGGAACATGAAGTATGGTACAAATATCCACAGGCAGTGAAGAAACTTCCGGAGGACATCTATTTCATCACTTCCCAGGAACTGGAAGATATGTATCCGGATAAGACTCCGAAGGAAAGAGAAAAACCTGATCACAAAAAGAACACGGCTGTGTATTCCTGATGAAGATCGGTGACAAACTCGCAAGCGGCGAACCGCACGACGGACGTGCACCGGACTACGATGACTGGCAGTTAAACGGAGACATCCTGTTCTGGTTCGAGACACTGAACTGTGCACTTGAGATCTCCAGCATGGGTATCCGTGTAGATGAAAAGCTCTGGAAGAGCAGCTTGTAAAAAGCCGGCTGCGAAGAGAGAAAGAATCTTCCATATCCACAAAATGCTGTTAAACGGCGAACTTCCGTACACCATCGGAGGGTATCGGGTCCAGGTTCAAAGCTTTTAAAGATTTTCAAAATTAGTTGATACTCAAGTGTAGCATAGACTGATAAAATGACAAAGGAAAAACATGAACTCCAACTATGATGAGAGGCATTAACACAACCGTAAGACGGTTGAGAAGAAAAAGTTTTTCCTTGGCTTCAAAGCATGCGATGATATGGAAGCAATCCCATATGCACTGGTGAATGATGAGACAGAGCAGTACCGTGACAGTGTTTACCGCGCAAGAGCAGTTGTACGAGAACAGGTAAGACTTGCAATGGGACTTTCACTCCGGCCGGAAGACAAACCGGTACATCTGACAGCGGGGGTGGAAGCAAGTAACATATCAGATAAGTATTATGAACCGCCGCTTATGCAGGTGATTCCATCCGCATGCATGAGATGCGAAGCGAAAGGATATGAGGTCAGCAACATGTGCAAAGGATGTCTGGCACATCCTTGTATGGAAGTCTGTCCGAAGGGTGCGATTTCCATGGTAAAACGGCAAATCCCATATTGATCAGGAAAAATGTATCAAATGTGGAAAGTGTAAGAGTGTCTGCCCATATGATGCAATTTCAAAAAGAGCGTCCGTGTGCAAAAGCATGCGGTGTAAAATGCAATTGAATCGGATAAAATGGGACGCGCCTATGTCAATCCGGACAAATGCGTATCCTGTGGTATGTGTATGGTAAACTGTCCGTTTGGAGCAATTTCAGACAAATCCCAGATCTTCCAGTTTGCAAGAGCATTGTCGGAAGGCGAGCAGATTATTGCTGAGATCGCACCGGCATTTACCGGACAGTTCGGAGATAATATCAATGCGAGAAACTTAAAAGCAGCACTGGAAGAACTTGGATTTTCACAGGTGTATGAAGTGGCGCTTGGTGCAGATATCGGAGCTGTTGCGGAGGCACATCATTATGTAGAGAAGGTTACGACAGGAGAATTACCGTTCCTTTTGACATCCTGCTGTCCGTCATGGGCAATGCTGGCAAAGAAATATTTCCCGGATATGATCGATGAAGTGTCTCAGAACTGACTCTCATGGTCGCTACTGCACGTACGATCAAGAAAGAACATCCGAATGCAAAAAGTAGTATTCATCGGACCATGTGCGGCCAAGAAACTGGAAGCGATGCGCAGAACCGTAAGAAGTGATGTTGATTTTGTAGTGACATTTGAAGAACTGCAGGGAATGTTTGATGCGAAAGGAATCGACCTTTCCGAATATGAGGCAGAGTCCTCCTTCCACAATGCAACAGGTGCAGGACGCGGCTATGCGGTTGCAGGCGGCGTGGCATCTGCAATTGAAAAATGTGTAAATGAGTACTATCCGGTGTGGAAGTAAAGATTGAGCATGCAGAAGGTCTTGCAGATTGTAAGAAGATTCTTTCTATGGCGAAGATCGGAAGAATGAACGGATGTCTGATCGAAGGAATGGGATGTCCGGGCGGATGTGTAGCCGGTGCGGGAACGAACATCCCGGTGCCAAAAGCACAGAAGAAAGTGAAAGAATTTGTCAAAAAGCATCCAGCAAGCAGCTTCCGCCAAAAGAACTCGGTGAAATCGAGAATGAAATAAGTAAAAAGAGACCAAAAAGAGACAGGCGTAATGATTGACAAAACGCCTGTCTCTCTTTATAATTAAAGTTAGTATTGATAAAAATATTTATACTGATTTGATACATGAATGTAGAGCAGGAGGAGGAAATTATGCAGAAATACGGAGTTAACGAATTAAGAAGAATGTTTCTGAGTTCTTTGAAAGCAAGGGACATCTGGCAATGAAAAGTTTCTCATTAGTGCCTCATAACGATAAGAGTCTGTTACTGATCAACTCTGGTATGGCACCACTGAAACCTTACTTCACAGGACAGGAAGTACCACCAAGAACAAGAGTGACAACATGTCAGAAGTGTATCCGTACAGGAGATATCGAGAATGTTGGAAAGACAGCCAGACATGGTACATTTTTCGAAATGCTTGGTAACTTCTCATTTGGAGACTATTTTAAAAACGAAGCAATTCACTGGACATGGGAGTTCCTTACAGAAGTAGTGGGACTGGATCCAGATAGATTATATCCATCCATTTACCAGGATGACGATGAGGCCTTCGAGATCTGGAATAAAGAGATTGGAATTCCGGAGAGAGAATCTTTCGTTTTGGAAAAGAAGACAACTTCTGGGAGCATGGTGCAGGACCTTGCGGACCATGTTCAGAAGATATTATGACCGTGGAGAAAAAAATATGGATGCGGAAAGCCAGGATGTACAGTCGGATGTGAATGTGACCGTTACATGGAGATCTGGAACAACGTATTTACACAGTTTGACAATGACGGACATAATAACTATACAGAATTAGAGCAGAAGAACATCGATACAGGTATGGGACTGGAACGTCTGGCATGTATCGTGCAGGATGTTGATTCCATGTTCGATATCGATACAATAAAGGCTTTAAGAGACCATGTATGTAACATGGCAGGAAAACAGTACGGAAAGATGATAAGACAGATGTCTCTCAATGCGTGTCGTTACAGACCACATCCGTTCAGTAACATTTATGATCTCAGACGGTATCCTTCCATCAAACAGCGGACGTGGATATGTTCTTCGTCGTCTGTTCCGCCGTGCATGCCGTCACGGAAGACTTCTTGGAATCAAAGGAGCATTCCTTGTAGAACTTGCTACAGACCGTGATCGAAGGATCAAAGGACGGATATCCGGAACTGGAAGAAAAGAAAGACTTTATCTTTAATGTAATCGCAAAAGAAGAAGCGAACTTCAATAAGACGATCGATCAGGGACTTTCTATTCTTGCAGATATGGAAGAAGAGATGGAAGAAGAATGGCGAGAGAGTTCTTTCCGGTGAAAGAATGCATTTCCGCCTTTATGATACTTATGGATTCCCGATTGATCTGACAAGTGAGATCCTGGAAGAGAAGGGTCTGACTTATGATGAAGAAGGCTTCAAAAGGCTCAGGAAGAACAGCGTGCCAAGTCAGAGGAACATTCGGAACTCATTCCTATACAGGAAAAGAAGTATCTGTATATGATGAACTGGATGCAGAGATCGGAACAGAATTTGTAGGATACGATCATCTTACATTTGATTCAAAAGTTTCCGCACTGACTACAGAGGATGAGATCGTGGATGCTCTGTCTGACGGAGAAAAGGGAACGATCATTGTTGAGCAGACCCCGTTCTATGCAACGATGGGTGGACAGGAAGCTGACAAGGGAGTGATCCGGACAGCAGAAGGTGAGTTTGTTGTAGAAGATTGTATCCACCTTGCAGGAACAAAGGTCGGACATATCGGCCATGTGACAAAGGGTATGATCAAGATCGGTGATACTGTGACATTGGAGGTTAATGCAAAGAACAGGGCTCTGACTGAAAGAAACCACAGTGCGACGCATCTGCTTCAGAAAGCACTTCGTACTGTACTTGGAAGTCATGTTGAGCAGGCTGGATCTTTGTAAATGAAGACAGACTTCGTTTTGACTTTACTCATTTTTCCGCAGTGACTCCGGAAGAGTTGAAGAAAGTAGAAGAGATTGTGAATGAGCAGATCCGTGAGAATGCCCTTGAAGTTGTAGTTAAAAGAATCTGCCGATTGAAGAGGCAAGGAAGACCGGTGCTCAGGCTTTGTTTGGCGAGAAGTACGGTGACGTTGTACGTGTAGTAGACATGGGTGGATTTTCAGTTGAATTTTGTGGTGGAACCCATGTGAAAAATACATCTGAGATCATGGCACATTCTAAGATTATCTCAGAGAGTGGTGTGGCAGCCGGTGTACGCCGTATAGAAGCTCTGACATCAGACGGTCTTATGGATTATTATGCAGAAATGGAGCATCTCCTGAAAGAAGCTGCCAAGCTTATAAAAGCAACCCCGGAGAATCATCGAAGAGAAGATCACACATCTGCAGGCAGAGAATAAAGCTCTGAAGGGAGAAGTGGACAGCTTAAAGAGCAAAATGGCACAGGAAGCAGCAGGCAATGTCCTGGATCAGGTAGAAGAAGTGAAGGGTGTGAAACTTCTGCTGCTGCTCAGCGTTGACGGATAGTTGATATGAATGAACTTCGTGAACTGGGAGACCAGTTTAAAGAGAAACTGGGAGAAGGCGTGGTTGTTCTTGCATCCAAAATGAACGGAAAAGTAAGCCTGATGGCAACCGTAACAAATGGAAGCCATGAAACAGGGAGCTCATGCAGGTAACCTTGATTAAGGCGATTGCAGGTCTTGTTGGCGGCGGCGGTGGCGGACGTCCGAATATGGCACAGGCCGGTGGTAAGAACCCGGCAGGTATTGCCTGGATGCACTTTGAGAAAGCAGAAGAAGTCCTCATAAGAACAGATCCATTAATGCCTGAAAAAGCCTGACTTATAAAAATATACAAAATTCTTAGGTGTGAGACTATGTTTTTTAAATAAAAAGAAGTTGACGGAAGAAAAAATTATGGTATAATAATTAGCAGTGCAATAAATATACCCGAACAGTCGTATGATGCACAATACAAGGCTGGAGGGGAGGTTAGGTGTGAGACTATGTCAAATGTAATCGTTAAAGAAAACGAAACGTTAGATAGTGCCTTACGCAGATTCGAAAATGAAAAAGAAACTGTGCAAATGATATCATGCATACATTTAACTACCCATACACAATTCCACAGGCATTACTGGCTAAGAAGATCTGTGATACGATTGGAATGGATAAGATCTTTTATCAGAACTCCGGAACAGAAGCCAATGAGTGCATGATCAAGATGGCAAGAAAATACGGTGTGGATAACTTTGGACCGGAAAGATATCACATCATTACAGCAAAACATGGTTTCCATGGAAGAACATACGGAGCAATGTCTGCAACAGGACAGCCGGACAATGCCATCCAGATGGGATTCAAACCAATGCTTCCGGGATTCGATTATGCAGAATATAATAACCTTGAAGATTTCAAATCTAAGGTAACAGAGAATACGATCGCAATCATGATTGAGCCTGTACAGGGTGAAGGTGGTGTGCATCCTGCAACACAGGAATTCATTGAAGGACTTCGTAAATTATGTGATGAAAAGATATGTTACTCCTGTTTGATGAGGTTCAGACAGGATGGGGACGTACCGGAGCACCGATGGCATACATGGGATATGGCGTAGAAGCCAGATGCAGTGTCCATGGCAAAAAGCAGTCGGAGGCGGAATGCCATTAGCAGCATGCTGTGCAACAGAGAAAGTAGCAAAAGAATTTACAGCAGGAACACATGGTTCTACATATGGCGGACACTGTGTAACATGTGCAGCAGGTCTTGCATCTGTAACAGAAATTCTGGATAATAACTTGAGTGAAAATGCAAAAGAAATGGGAGAATACATGAAACAGGAACTTGCAAAACTCCCGCATGTGAAAGAAGCAAGAGGACGTGGATTGCTGGTCGGATGTGAATATGATATTCCGATCGCTGTAGAGGTAAAACACGGATGCCTTGACAGAATGGCACTGATCACAGCAATCGGAGACAGTGTAAACCGTATGATTCCACCACTTATTGTAACAAAGAAACAGATCGATGAGCTGATGCTGATCATGAGAGCGTCTATCGAAGATGCTGCCGCAAAATACGAAAGCAAGTAAGGTAAAAAAATATAAAAACATATAGAAGTATAAATGATTCAGACAATACCACAATTTTGATTCATAAAACTACCTTCAAAAAGAGGCTGCCGGCGATTTTGCCGGCAGCCTCTTACGTATTATGCTTCTTCTTCATCGGGGAACAGGTTCAGGGAACCTCTGTATCCCCGTTGTATTCAATGTCCGGAAGTAGTTCAAAATAAAAATCCTGATATTCTTTTGAAAGCGCCTGGATAATCTCTTTCTGCACAGATTTGAATTTGGAAATAGAAATCATATCACGGTTCATGGTGATATACACGCTGATCCATAATTTCCGTCCGGTACGCAGGATATCATAATATAATTTTGTGTCCCCGTATGTAGCAAGGGATCGGAGATACGATATCTTTGATTTCCTGAACCGTTTCTTCTTCCGGTGGGAGTAAGAACAGATCCCTAAGTCCCGTAATCACGGTTTTTACCGGAACCGGAAGCATGAAAAGTGACAGAATGATTGCCAGTGCCGGGTCAAGATAAGGAATCAACGGCTGAAACCATTCTCCGGTTATGATCTGCGGCAGAAAGAATGCGATGCACATACCAAATGATGCAACAGAGTCGATCTGCCATTCCTGGATCTCCATGATCACGATCGGTGAAGTCAGTTTACTGTTCATCCTGCGAAGCAGGAAGATTACAGCAATACTGACTAAGGTGGCACTCATTTCAAAATACGCAACCATGGAAAAGTTGACATGCTGGCCGCCGTGGAAGATGATCTGGATGTTGTTAATGATCAGTCCGACGGTAACAGCAATCATGATCGCACCTTTTACAACAACAAATAAGGATTCAATCTGCTGGTAACCAAATGGGTGGCTTTCGCTGGACGGCTTGTACATCAGCGGAACCAGTGAAAGTGACACGAATACCATCAGAATCTCGACGCCGTCATAGACACTGTCAGAAGGACGGCCTGCGACAGGATGACCGCCATAACGATCTCAGGATTACGAAAATCGTACTTCCTGTGATGGAGATACGAGTGCGGATTTTTCGTATTTCTGTTTATTCCGGCTAGAATGCATAATGTATCTTCTCCTTTGGCAAA
>VOFG01003190.1_pt1 | contig 16489 bp, 24 predicted proteins | sample 5384171 | NCBI WGS metagenome assembly VOFG01 (sample SAMN12384726, study PRJNA508395) | human gut metagenome | isolation source: healthy gut F | host: Homo sapiens
ATTCCACAATGGTTAGGTTTTTACTTCTGAGAGCTGGCTTTTGCTCTATCGGCAGCGTCACCGGAGGTGATGCTGTGAAGGAGATAAAGCTTTACATACGACAGCAGTACACGCACGGTGCCCGGCAGAAAGGGCGGACACAGGTGGAGAATCTGCACCGCAGCTGCCCGACGAGGAGAGGACAGCGCGGCGGCGCGGCATCAAAGACAGGCTGTTTGAGGTATTCGTCAGGTACGGAGGGGCGGAAATGAATGCCATCTATGCAAGGCAGTCCGTGGACAGGGCGGACAGCATTTCTATCGGGAGCCAGATCGGGTTCTGCCGCTATGAGCTGAAGGGGCCGTACAAGGTATGCGCCGACAGGAGACTGCAGCGAAATACCGATCGCCCCGGCCTTTGGCGAGATGATGCGCGACATGGAAAACGGAACCATCCGCAGGGTCGTTGTGTACAAGCTGGATCGCATCAGCCGCTCCATTCTCGATTTTTCCCGGATGATGGAGCGGTTTGAGGCCAACCGGGTGGAATTCGTATCTACCACGGAGAAGTTCGACACCTCATCCCCCATGGGGCGCGCCATGCTGAATATCTGCATCGTATTCGCCCAGCTGGAGCGGGAGACGTCCAGAAGCGCGTGGCGGACGCCTACTACTCCCGCAGCCAGAAAAGTCTCTATATGGGCGGCCGGGTGCCATACGGCTTCCGTCTGAGCTCACACGACCGTCGACGGCGTCAGAACCTCTATGTACGCTGTCAACGAAGAGGAGGCAAAGCAGGTACGCTGATCTATGGCTGGGTCGCAAAGCCGGGTGCTCCTGCGGCGATATCGCCCGCTGTTTACAGGCCAACGGGATGCTGAAAAACGGGAAGCCATGGGTGCGCACGCGCCTTGCGGAGATCCTGCGCAATCCGTCTACGTCCGCGCCGATCTGGCTGTTTCACAGGTTCTACCGTGACCGGGGCACGGTCATTGTCAACGATCCCGGTGACTTCATCGGCACCAACGGATGCTACCACTACAAGGAGAAAAATTCGCACATGCGCCGCCGGAGGAACTATCTGGTACTGGCGCCTCACGAGGGGATCATTCCCGCTGATCTGTGGTTAAAATGCCGCGCCAAGTGCGCGCGGAGGGGCAGCAGGTCGAGGCCGCGCCAGAAGGCGGGAACACCTGGCTGGCAGGGAAGATCAAGTGCGGCGTCTGCGGGTACGCGCTGGTGGATAAAGCACTATCCGGCTTCCGGCTCCCGCTATCTCCAGTGCTCCGGCAAAATGATCCGGAGACTGCAAGGGCGGGGGAACGATCTACACCGACGAGATCGAGGGAATCATCGGCGATGAGATACGGCAAAAGCTGACGCAACGGCACTCTCGTCAAGTGTAAAGTGAAATCAGCTGACAGCGATTTACCGGAGCAGAATGTGCAGCTTGCGCAGGTGGAGCGGGAGATAGCCGCGCTGCTGGAACGGCTGCCAGAGGCGGACGGCGTTCTCTCCGCTACATCAAGCAGCGAATCCGAGGAGCTGGACGGGAAAAAGCGGGAGCTTACAGAGCGCATTTCGGCATCGCTGAGGGAGGAGGAGCGGCACGGAAATCGGCGACCCTTCCGCCCTGGCCAGAGGATGCTGGACTGACGACAAGCGGCAGGTGGTGGAGCATCTGATCCGGGTCATCCGCGTTACCACCACGGCGATCACGTTCCGGATCGAATGGCGTATATGAGTCAGGCTTAGCCATCCTGTACGCTTTGGCGAAGGGCGCTCGGTTGGCCAAGTCGCCTGAACGAGAAAACGTCTGTTCATGAATCCATCAACCGACAAATGAACGAAAAGAAAGGGAGAGGCGGCGCCCTCCCCTTATGAAGAAAACCGTTTTCATTTGGCCGGGGTTGTGCTACAATGGAAGTGCAGCACATAGACTTTCCCGAACGGAGGATGGCTATGGTGCTGCTGATACGGAAAAAACACCTGCTGGCTGCCGTGACCGGCGCGGCACTTGCTGTTGGGCGCAGCGGCTGTAAGCCCCGCCCGTCTGCAGGCCACGGTATCGGCGACAGCCAGCACAGGGCAGAGTCATTCCTGGGACGCAGGATTACGCCGGCGGACGGCGGCGCCGTATCCGACAGCGGCGTGGCCGAGAGCGGCGTCAATCTGGCCATTACGCAGCGGCTGGGCGACGTTCTGTCCTTGCGGCCATACGGTGGCGCTGACGCGGGAGGGGGAGGACGCCCTGTGCGACGGAGGACGTGACGCTGCGCCAGCAGAAGGTCAGCGACTTTGAAGAACCGCGTGGCGCTGGTGGTGCAACCACAGTGGAGCGCGCCTTATCCTTTATGCACCAAAACTGCTTGCCAGGGTATCCCTCGCGTGGGGCGCACAGGCCTTTTAACGGTGTGGACGGCGGGCAGGCTATGGCAGACTGCATCCAGCAGGCGCTGAACAGCGCGTGAATGTCGGCAAGGAGAGCACGCGCTGTCCAGCGACGCTGGTGGAATGCGGTTTTCTGTCTAACCGGGAGGACGGGCTTTTGGCAGTTTCTGCACGGAATGCGGCAATGAAACCGGGAAATGGTTCGGCCGCTGCCCGGCGTGCGGCGCGTGGAACACGATCGTGGAAGCGCCCTCCGCGCCGTCCGGCAATGCTGCGGCAAAAAGCGCCGCCGTAAAGATCGCCGGAACGCGCCGGAGCGTCCCGAAGCCCGTTTCACAGCTTGACGACGAGGAAGAAATTCGTTTTTCCACCGGCATGCGGAAATGGACCGCGTTCTCGGCGGCGGCGCTGTACGCGGCTCGCTCGTACTGGTCGGCGGCGCGCCCGGCATCGGAAAATCCACGCTGCTGCTGCAAATATGCGGCAATATCCCGGACGCGAAGATCCTGTATGTGACCGGTGAGGAAAGCCAGCGCCAGCTTAAAATGCGCTCACAGCGGCTCGGCGTATCGAGTGACGAGCTTTCGTCCTTGCAGAAACGGATATCAACGCCGTTACACAGAGCGTGGAGGATCTGAAACCGGATATTCTGATGTTGCTGGAGCACATGGTGGATTGCGTGCTGTACTTTGAGGGCGACCAACACACCAGCTATCGGATTTTGCGGGCGGCGAAGAACCGCTTCGGCGCTACCAACGAGATCGGTGTTTTTGAAATGCGGGACGAGGGGCTGGCGGAGGTGGAGAACCCGTCGGAAATGCTGCTCTCCGGCCGACCGGAGGACGCCCCCGGCACCTGTGTCACCTGTGTGATGGAGGGGTCCGGCCCGTTCTGGCAGAGCTTCAGGCGCTGGTGGTCAGCTCTGCCGGCGGCAATCCACGGCGAACCAGCAACGGCTTTGATTACAACCGGGCGGCCATGCTGCTGGCGGTGCTGGAAAAGCGGGGCGGGCTGAAGGTCTCCGCCTGCGACGCCTATCTGAACATCGTGGGCGGTCTGTCGCTGGACGAGCCTGCCGCAGATCTGGCGGCGGTGATCGCCTTGGCGTCCAGTTATTTGTGGGGATCATCACCGTGTGGTCGCATTGGGCGATGGTGCCGTCGGCCAGCCCGTCGCCCTCGGTGCCCAGCACCACCGCCAGCCTCTCCGCTGACAACAGGCGTGGGTCATCCAGCCGCAGGGAGTCCTCCCCCGCAGGGCCATGGCCGCGGTGGTGAAGCCCAGATCGTGCAGTGCCGCCGTCCAGTCGCCCCTCCGGCAGATAGGTACCATGGTACCAGGAATACATTACCCATGCTTACCCGGGAAGCCCGGCGGTACAGGGGGTCGCTGCCCTCTGTGGTCAGCAGGACGGCGTCCATGCCCAGGGCGGCCGCGCAGCGGAAAATGGCACCCACGTTGGTGGGGTTCATCACGTTTTCCAGTACGGCGATGCGCCGCGCCCTGGCGCAGACCTCCGCCACAGAGGGCAGGGGCGGACGACGCATGGCGCACAGCATCCCGCGGGTCAGGTGGAAGCCGGTGAGCTGCGTCAGCACCTCCAGGAGGCGGTATAGACGGGGAGGTCCGGGTCACAGCGACCCAGTATCTCGGCGCCTTTGCCGGTGATGTGCTGCGGCCATCAGGAACGACACCGGTACGCACCCGGCGTCCAGCGCACGGGCTACCGGGATGACCAGCGGGCCTCGGCGATGAAGGGGCGTTGGCTGGCCTACCTGGCTGGGACAGCTGGTTTTCAAAAGTACCGGGCGTAGACGTCCAGCGCCGGGTCGGAAAAGTCGTGTGTATCCTGTCTGACCTGTGCCATATCACTCCACCCTTCTTCAGCAGTTGCTTCCAGTGCCGTCCGGTAATAGGCGGCGAGCGTTGACCCGGGCGTCCTCAAGGGTCGCCCCGGTGGGTTGATGCTGCGGGGCTGCACAGCCCCAGCGCCGCCAAAAGCGTCCGGTTCCAGCGCCAGCGCACCCACCAGCGCCGCTGTGGAATGCCAGCGCACGGCACCGTCCGGCCACGCCGGACACCGCCTTGCTGCCCAGACTCTGGCTGTCCAGCCGTCCTCGCCGGTGACGATCAGATCGTACTCGGCGGCGCGGCGGTCAAAAGTCCACGGTGTCCAGCACCGTCTCGATGCCGGGCGCAGCGTACCGCCCCAGCGCCGCACCCCTGCGCCGAAGCCACCCGCGGCTCCGCCGCCGGGCAGCTTTATCCACGGGGATACCCAGCCGCTGCCGCAAAAACGGCGGCAAAATGCCGCAATCCCTCGTCCAGCCGCCGCACGCAGGCTGCATCTGCGCCCTTCTGGGGCGCAAAGATGTATGCCGCGCCCAGCGCACCATTACAGCGGATTGTCAATGTCGCACACCGCGACGGTCAGGGGCACATCGTCCAGCGCCGGATGAGCTGACGCTGAACGTGAAGAACGGCATCATCGAGGAGGCTCTGGTGGAGACCATCGGTTGCCCGGCATGACCCACTCCGCCGCCATGGCTTCCGAGATTCTGATCGGCAAGACTATTCTGGAGGCGCTGAACACCGACCTGGTGTGCGACGCCATCAACACCGCCATGCGCGAGCTGTTCCTGCAGATCGTCTATGGCCGCACCCAGTCCGCCTTCTCCGAGGACGGCCTGGCCGTGGGCGCGTCTCTGGAGGACCTGGGCAAGGGCCTGCGCTCCCAGGTGGGCACTATGTTCGGCACCTTCTCGTGCGAGAAGGGCCCGCGTTATCTGGAGATGGCCGAGGGCTATATGCAGCCGTTTGGCTTTGAATGAGGATGACGAGATCATCGGCTACGAGTTCATCAGCCTGGGCAAGATGATGGATGCCGTGAAGAAGGGCGTGGATGCCAACGAGGCTACTGAAGAATGCCACCGGCCATTACGGCCAGTGGGACAACGCGGCGAAGTATATCGACCCGCGCCACGAATAAGAGAGGAGGACGAGAAAATGGCTCTTGTTTGAAAGTTACGAAAGAATCGACAAGATCAACGGCGTCCTCGAAAGCCAGTATGGCATCAAGTCCGTGGAGGAGTGCCCGAGATCTGCTCAGGCAAGGAGGGCTTCGATCCCTATGAGATCGTGAAGGCATTCAGCCCATCTGCTTTGAGAACGCCTGCTGGGCGTACACCGTGGGCGCGGCCATCGCCATCAAGTCCGGCGTCAAGACCGCCGCCGAGGCTGCCAAGAAGATCGGCGTGGGCCTGCAGTCCTTCTGCATTGACGGCTCTGTGGCCGAGGACCCGGGTCGGTCTGGGTCACGGCAATCTGGGCGATGCTGCTGAGCGATGAGTCCTCGGCAAGGACGCCGCTCAGATCATCTCCCGCATCAACGGCTTCACCTATGTTCAGACCCAGTTCGACTACTACACCGGTGAGCTGAACATCGTCCGCGAGATCCCTATTCCGAGACCGAGCGCGCCGACGTCCGCTGCTACGGCGCTGACGACGTCCGCGAGGGCGTGGCCATCATGCATTCCGAGGGCGTGGACGTCTCCATCACCGGTAACTCCACCAACCCGACCCGCTTCCAGCACCCCGTCGCCGGCACCTACAAGAAAGAGTGCATCGAGCAGGGCAAGAAGTACTTCTCCGTCGCTTCCGGCGGCGGCACGGGCCGTACCCTGCACCCGGACAACATGGCCGCCGGCCCTGCCTCCTACGGCATGACCGATACCATGGGCCGCATGCATTCCGACGCACAGTTCGCCGGCTCATCCTCCGTGCCCGCGCACGTGGAAATGATGGGCTTCCTGGGCATGGGCAACAATGGAGCTTTGATTCCAGACGCTGCACCAGCTCTGCACCCTGCGGGCTGGACAGCACACGGGAGAGCATGGCGCTCAGCGCCGCCGTATCGCCGGAGGCGGCCTGCCGCGCCGCCTGACCCAGCGCAGCGCTGTTGCCGCCGGAGAGCATACGCAGCAGCGCCTGCCCATCCTGAGACTGCATAACGGACTTCAGCGCCCGGGGATCGCTTTTTCAGCTTGTTGACAATGTCCTGTTCATTCATGGAATACCTCCTTATGGGGTTCGTTACAGGTATATCCCTATGTGCGGGCGAAAAAAGTGCCTGTCAGCCAAGCTCGACAGGCACGATATTTCGGGGCTCACTGGGCGATGCAGTAGCGGGAGGTAGACATGTCCCGCGTCCGCTTCGGTCTGACCGAGAACAAAGCCGATGCTGCAGATCTGACCGAAGGCGTTTTCAAACTGAAAGTAACCGGTGCCGCCGCCGTCCAGACTGGCATAGCTCAGGGTGACGGAGTTGATGCCCGTGTCGCCGTGGGCGTGGTACCAGCAATCAGTCTTGTCCCAGTACGTCCAGCCCTCCGAGCCAGATCGTCAGGGGATGGGTGTCTCGCCGTAGAGGGTGTCGCGCAGCACCTGATACATGCCGTCCCGGGGCAGGCGGGAGACATCCGTCTCCGTGGCGCCGGGGACGTTCTCCTGCACCCACGCCCATTCATCGCCGTCCGCCGCTGTAACGAAGCCGCCGTAAACGGGGACGCCGTTTTCATCGTAGGACAGACCGTCATAGAACATGTTGTTCAGGTTCACAGCCCGGTCGGTGAAGGGGGAGGCCACGGCCTGGGCGTACCAGCTGGGCGCATCGAACAGCTGCTGATAGGCGTCAAACTGTTCCTGCGGGATGTCGCCGGAGGTGGCACCCTCCGCATCGGAGGCGGCTTTGACACGCTCGAAGAACGCCAGGTATTCGGACAGCAGGGCACCGTCCTTGATCCGGTAGCTGAAATTGCCGTAATAGACCACGCCGTCCGTGCGGAAGGTGACGGGCTTCAGCGCATTGTCACACCAGATGTAGACGATGAACAGCTCACCGGTGTTCGGCTCGTCGGCGTAATACTTGACGCCGCCGGTGGTATTGACAAAGTACAGCTTCGTACGGGCCAGAAGGTCGTAGTATTCCTGCACCAGTCTGGTATTTGTGGTGGTGCTGTTGACCTCGTAGAAATGGCTGGAGCCATAGGGCGTGACGGTGGAATCCACCATGTAAAGGCCGTATACGCTCTCCGCGTCGGGCAGCCGGAGGAGCTTGTCCCCCACGGCGGGGCATGAAGAAGAACAGCAGAATGGCGGCCAGCACAGCTACGCCGATGCAGCTCCAGACGATGAGCTTCGTCTTTTTTCTTTTTTGTCATGGAACTCAGTCCTTTCTTTGAAGCTGGCAACAGTATACCACTGTCTGCGTAGTAAGTCGTTACAGTGCGGTAACAAGGGGTTACATGAATATGCAGAATACTTTGCATAAACGGTTGTAAATCTGACGGGGTATGATAAAATGGTACACTGTAAATTGGGGCGGTAGGCGCTGCGGCGTCTGCCGGTGAGATAAAGGACGGAGACAGGTTTTGATTTTAGAGACGATCAACAGTCCGGCGGACGTAAAGCGGCTGTCGGAGGAGGACGCGGCGCGGCTGTGTCAGGAGCTGCGGCGCTTTCTGGTGGAGCAGGTGTCCCGCACCGGCGGGCATCTGGCATCCAATCTGGGCGTGGTGGAGCTGACGGTGGCCATCCACCGGGTGTACGACACGGCCAGCGACCGGCTGGTGCTGGACGTGGGGCACCAGTGCTATACGCACAAGCTGCTGACCGGGCGGCGGGAGCTGTTCGGTACGCTGCGGCAGTTCGGCGGACTGTCTGGCTTTCCCAAGCCCTACGAGAGCGTACACGACGCGCTCATGGCCGGGCACGCCTCGGATTCCGTATCTGTGGCGCTGGGCATGGCGCGCGCGCGGACGCTGCTGGGCGCAGAGTATCAGGTGGCAGCCGTCATCGGTGACGGTGCGCTGGGCGGCGGCCTGAGCTTCGAGGGCTTGAACGATGCCGGCGGCAGCGGCGAGCCGCTGGTGGTGATCCTCAACGACAACGGCATGTCCATCGACAAGAACGTGGGCGGACTGTCGAAGCATTTATCCCGGATGCGGACGGAGCCGGAGTACTACGCCTTCAAGAAGAAATACCGGAAGGCGCTGGAGAAGCTGCCGGCGGGTCGGACGCTGTACGAGTGGAGCCATGAGCTGAAAACGGCGCTGAAAAGTCGCTGCTGCCGCCGGTGAGCACCGTGTTCGAGGACATGGGCTTTTCCTACATGGGACCGGTGGACGGCCACGACGTGCAGCGGCTGACGGCGGTGCTGCGAGCAGCGCGGAGGCCGGAAGGCCGGTGCTGGTACATGTACACACCGTGAAGGGCAGCGGCTACGAGCCGGCGCTGCGGGAGCCGGAGAAGTTCCACGGCGTGGGCGCGTTCGATCCCGCCACAGGACAGGTACGGCAGCCTGCGCAGGAGACGTTTTCCTATGTGTTCGGCGAGACGCTGCGCCAGCTGGCGCGGCAGGACGGCGCGTGTGCGCCATCACTGCGGCTATGGCGGACGGCACGGGACTGACGGGCTTTGCCGGGGAGTTCCCGCGGCGATTCTTTGACGTGGGTATTGCCGAGGGACACGGCGTAGCTATGGCCGGGGGCATGGCCAAGCAGGGGCTGATACCGGTGTTCGCGGTGTACGACAGCTTTTTGCAGCGGGGCTACGACATGCTGGTGCAGGATATGGCGCTGGAAAAGCTCCACGGGGTGCTGGCGGTGGATCGCTGCGGCCTTGTGGGGGCGGACGGCGAGACGCACCACGGCTGTCTGGACTATCTGAGCCAGATACCGGGCATGACGGTGCTGGCGCCCGCCAGCTTTGCCGAGCTGCGGCGGATGCTGCGGCGGGCGGTGCTGGACATGACGACGGGGCCGGTGGCGGTGCGGTATCCCCGGGGTGGCGAGGACGGATACGATGGCGACTGCGGAGACGAGCCGGTGACGGTGCTCCGGCAGGGAACAGACGCGGCTATCGTGACCTACGGCATTCTGACAGGTCAGGCGCTGCGGGCGGCGGAGCTGCTGGAAAAGGAGGGCGTCTCCTCCGTGTGGTGAAGCTGAACCGGGTGGCGCCGCTGGACGGTGACGGCATTTGCCCGGCACTGGACGGCGTGAAGCGCGTGGTGGCGGCGGAGGATCAGCTCCGCGCTTACGGCGCGGTAGGAGAGCGATTGGGCGCGCTGCTGTTGGAGCGGGGCGCGGGTATAGAGAGATATGCACTGCGGAACGCGGGCGAGGTACTGCCCGCGCAGGGCAGCACTGGCGCAGCTGCGGCATGTGCTGGGACTGGATGCCGAGGGCATGGCGCAGGCGGTGCGGGAGGTGCTTAAGTGAGCAAAAAACGAGACTAGACGTGCTCCTGACAGAGCGCGGACTGTGTGAGAGCCGCCAGAAGGCGCAGGCTACCATCATGGCGGGGCTGGTGTTTGTGGACGGCCAGCGGTCGGACAAGCCCGGTACGCCGGTGGCGGAGAACGCTAGCGTGGAGGTGCGTGGTCACGCGCTGCGGTATGTGAGCCGGGGCGGGCTGAAGCTGGAAAAGGCCATGCAGACGTTTCCCATTACGCTGGAGGGCAAGGTCTGCGCCGACATCGGCGCGTCTACCGGCGGCTTCACCGACTGTATGCTGCAAAACGGCGCAGCGAAGGTCTACGCGGTGGATGTGGGCTATGGACAGCTGGACTGGAGGCTCCGCAGCGACGAGCGCGTCGTGTGTATGGAGCGCACGAACGCGCGGTACCTGACGCGGGAGCAGATACCGGAGGAGCTTGATTTCGCCTCCATCGACGTGAGCTTCATCTCTCTGAAGCTGATCTTCCCGGCGCTGTATGCCCTGCTGCGGGAGGGCGGCGAGGTGGCGTGCCTCGTCAAGCCGCAGTTCGAGGCAGGACGGGAAAAGGTCGGCAAAAAGGGCGTTGTCCGTGACCCGAAGGTGCATCTGAGGTACTGGAAAACTTCCTCACGCATGCGAAGGAAAACGACTTTACAGTGCTTGGTATTACTTTACTCTCCCATTCGAGGGCCGGAGGGGAATATCGAGTATCTGGGCTATTTGAGGAAAAGCGCCGAGGAGGATCGCATCCCCGATCTGCGGGCGCTGGTGGACGCCTCACATACTGAACTGAAGGAAGGTCATGGAGAAGAATGAAACGAGTGATCCTTGTGCCCAAACCCCTATCGGGACGGTGAATTGACGGTGGCGAAGCACTCCAAGGAGATCCTGGAGGCCATCGGCTTTGAGACGGTGGTGTGCCTTCCCTTCAGCCGGGAGGGGTATGACGACCAGCTGGGCGTACCTATCCGGCAGCTGCAGCAGGAGATCAAGCGGGCGGATATGCTGATCGCCTTCGGCGGCGACGGCACCATCCTGCATCTGCGCGGACGGTGGCGCTGCATAGTGTGCCGGTGCTGGGCATCAACCTGGGGAGCCTGGGCTTTATGTCCGAGCTGGAGCCCAACGAGCTGGAACGGCTCAACGCGCTGAAGGAGTGGAATTTCGCGGTGGAATCCCGGATGATGCTGGACGTGACGGTGCTGCGGGAGGGCAAGCCCGTGTACAGCAACATCGCGCTGAACGACGCGGTGATCTCCAAGGGCAGCGTGGCGCGGGTGGTGCGGCTGGACGTGTCCACCGAGGAGGGGCGGCTGACCCGCATTACCGGCGACGGCGCCATTGTGTCTACGCCTACCGGCTCCACGGGTTACTCCATGGCGGCGGGCGGCCCCATCGTGGAGCCTACGGCGCACAACCTGCTGCTCACGCCCATCTGCCCCCACTCCACCCGTGCGGGCAGCTATGTGCTGGCGCCGGAGCACACCCTGGTGGTAGAGACGGCGGACGCCAACAGGAAGTTCGTATATCTGTCCGTGGACGGTGGGAAGGCGTTCTCGCTGAAAAACGGCGATAAGGTGCGGGTGAGACAGTCCAAGTTCGTAACGAAGCTGGTGCGGCTGAGCAAGAAGAGCTTCTGCGAGATACTGGACTCAAAAATGGGAGCGGAGGCAAGAAAGCATGAAAAATGACCGACAGACAGCGGTGCTGCAGATCATTGAGGAGACGGCGGTGGAGACGCAGGAGCAGCTGATGCAGCTGCTGGCGGAGCGGGGCTTCGCCTGCACGCAGGCCACGGTGTCCCGGGACATCAAGCAGCTGCACCTGATAAAAGCGCCGGACGGGGGCGGATACCGCTACGCTGTGTCGGCGCGGATGCCAAAGCTGAACTTTGAGGAGAAGTTACAGACCATATTCCGGGAGTGTGTGCTGTCGGCGGAGAATGCCCAGAATCTGGCTATTATCAAGACTATGAACGGCATGGCCAATGCTGCGGCCTTCGCGCTGGACAGCATGGAGGATACGGACATCGTGGGCACGCTGGCGGGCGACGACACGGTGCTGTTGGTGTTCCACGACAGCAACGCACACGCGGCGGATTTCTGTGAACAGGTGCGGCTGATGCTGCACTGAGGAGGGAAGCGGTATGCTGGAGCTGCTGCATATTGAGAATATCGCCATCATCGAGGCGGCAGACATCGAGTTCGCGCCGGGGTTCAACGCCCTGACCGGCGAGACGGGCGCGGGCAAGTCCATTGTGATCGACAGTCTCAGCGCCGTGCTGGGACAGCGCACCAGCCGGGAGCTGATCCGCACCGGGGCGGACAAGGCCTTTGTCAGCGCGGCGTTTTCCGGCGTGGAGCCTGGGGCTGACGGAGGCACTGGGCATACTGGAGCCGGAGCCAGACGGCTCTTTTGCAGCGGGAGATACAGACAGACGGCAAAAACGTGTGCCGTATCAACGGGCGGCCGGTGACGGTGTCGCAGCTGCGGGCGCTGGGCACGCGGCTGCTGAATATCCATGGGCAGCACGACGGGCAGCAGCTTCTGGACGAGGAGCAGCATATTGTATATCTGGACAGCTTTGGAAAGACGGAAGCCCTTATAAATGCGTATACTGAAAAGTATAGACACTTTACAGATATACGGCGGCAGATCAGCGCGTTGCAGATGGACGAGACGGAAAAAGCCCGCCGCGTGGACACGCTGCAATACCAGATCGAGGAGCTGAAGCGGGCGAAGCTGAAGCCCGGCGAGGAGGAGGAGCTGACGGCGCGGCGGGGGATGCTCCGCAACGCGGAGAAGTTTCTGGATGCCGTGGCCGGGGCGGACTACGCCCTCAACGGGGACGACAGCGGCGGCGGTGCGCTCAGCGCGCTGCGGCAGGCACAGGACGCGCTGGGCGGTGTACGGCACCTGGACGACGCCTTCGGCCAGCTGTATGAGCGGCTGGGCGAGGCGTACAGTGAGGTGTACGACATTGCAGCCACGGTGGAGGACAAGCGGGGTGAGCTGGATGTGTCGCCCGGCGAGCTGGACCGGGTGGAGAGCCGCATGGATCAGCTGTACCGGCTGAAAAAGAAGTATGGCGCCACGGTGGAGGACATGCTGGACTATCTGCACCGCTGTACCGAGGAGCTGGCGCAGATCGAGGACGCGGGCGACACACTGGCGCGGCTGGAGCAGGAGCTTGCCCGCGCGGAGACGGACACGCGGCAGGCGGCTCCAGGCGCTGTCCGATGCCCGAAAAGCGGCGGCGGAGCGGCTGACGGCGCAGATCCACTGGCCGAATTGCAGCAGCTGGACATGGGGAAGATACGCTTCGCCGTGGACTTTGCGGAGAAGCCGTTGGACAGCGACGGCATGGACGCGGTGCGGTTCCTGATGTCCGCCAACGTGGGCGAGGAGCTGCGGCAGATCCACAAGATCGCCTCCGGCGGCGAGCTGGCGCGCATCATGCTGGCCATGAAGAATGTGCTCAGCGAGCAGGATCGCGTGGGAACGCTGGTATTCGACGAGGTGGATACCGGCGTTTCCGGTCGGGCGGCGCAGAAGGTGGCGGAGAAGATGGCGCGTATCAGCCGCAGAAAGCAGGTGCTGTGCGTGACCCATCTGCCGCAGCTGGCGGCCATGGCGGACACGCATTTCTCCGTGGAAAAGGGCGAAGCGGAACGGACGCACCTACACGGGAGCGTGCGGCGGCTGGATCGGGAGCAGCGGCGGCAGGAGCTGGCGCGGCTCACCGGCGGCAGCCACGTGTCCCAGACCATGCTGGACGGCGCGGAGGAGCTGTTGGCGCAGGCGGAGGCGTTCCGGGCAGAATTGTGACCGCTTTTTTCGCAGCGTGAAAAATAATAGTTGACAAACGAAAAAAATCTGCTACAATAGCCTCAACTTGATACCGCAACAGCGATGAAGGGAATAAGTAGCGCATTTCAGACCTGCCAAGAGAGCCTCCGGTCGGTGTAAGGAGGAGAGGAAGAAATGGGTGAATACATCCCGGAGCAGCCTCCCCGAACGTTTGCATAAGCCAGTAGGGATGTGTCGGGTTCGCCCGTTACAGCGATAGGGTGTGTCTGCACCCGACGAGGTCGTGTCTGCGAGGGCATGGCGAATATGAGGTGGTACCGCGAGCGTTAGCATCGCCCTCTGTCAGTGGACAGGGGGCGTTTTTATTTCCCTGTCAGAAAAAACATATGAGAATACAGAAAGGAAATCGAAGCTATGGGTATTTATGAGGAACTGGTGGCGCGCGGCTTGATTGCGCAGGTTACCAACGAGGATGAGATCCGCGAAATGATCGACAACGGCAAGGCCACCTTCTATATCGGCTTTGACTGCACGGCAGACTCTCTGCATGTCGGCCACTTCATGGCGCTGTGCCTGATGAAGCGTCTGCAGATGGCGGGCAACAAGCCCATCGCCCTGATCGGCGACGGCACGACCCTGATCGGCGATCCCTCCGGCCGCACCGACATGCGCCAGATGCTGACCGAGGATGCCATCAAGCACAACGCCGAGTGCTTCAAGCGCCAGATGGAGAAGTTCATCGACTTCTCGGACGGCAAGGCGCTGATGCTCTATAACTCCGAGTGGCTCAAGCCGCTGAACTATATCGAGCTGCTGCGCGAGGTGGGCGGCTGCTTCTCCGTGAACAACATGCTGCGCGCAGAGTGCTACAAGCAGCGCATGGAGAAGGGACTGAGCTTCCTGGAATTCAACTACATGATCATGCAGAGCTACGACTGGTACTACATGTTCCAGCATTACGGCTGCAACATGCAGTTCGGCGGCAACGACCAGTGGAGCAACATGCTGGGCGGCACGGAGCTGATCCGCAAGAAGCTGGGCAAGGACGCCCATGCCATGACCATCACCCTGCTGCTCAACTCCGAGGGCAAGAAGATGGGCAAGACCGCCAGCGGCGCCGTGTGGCTGGATCCCAACAAGACAAGCCCCTTCGAATTCTTCCAGTACTGGCGCAATGTCGACGACGCGGACGTGCTCAAGTGCATCCGCATGCTGACGTTCCTGCCGCTTGAGCAGATCGACGAGATGGCCGGCTGGGAGGGATCTCAGCTGAACGAGGCCAAGGAGATTTTGGCCTACGAGCTGACCAAGCTGGTGCACGGCCAGGAGGAAGCGGAGAAGGCCAAGGCCGCGTCCAAGGCGCTGTTTGCCGGTGCGGCGGCGACACGGAGCACATGCCCACCACCGAGCTGACCAACGACGATCTCGGCGGCGGCAGCATCGACGTGCTGACCCTGCTGGTGAAGTGCGGCCTGGCCGCCTCAAGGGCGAGGCCCGCCGTGCTGGTGCAGCAGGGCGGCGTCACCGTCAACGATACCAAAGTGGATGCCATCGAGACCACCTTCGGCTGTGAGCAGTTCACCGGCGACGGCGTAGTCATCAAAAAGGGCAAGAAGGTGTTCCACAAGGCGGTTCTGGTGTGAGCCGGAAGTCCATTTCGTTTATGATGCTGGCATCATAATATAATCTCCATCTGGGAATGGCTGCGGCAGAGCCGCAGCCATTTTCGCAGTTTTTGTCAAAAAGTCCGAACGGACTTTTTTTGACAAGCTGGGGCAAAATCGCAAAATAAAAAACAGTATTTTATTTTGCGATTTTGGTCGCTGCGGCGGGCGATTGAACGCGAAAGGGAACCCTGACGGTTCCCTTTCACTATCCTTCCCTCCGATATGCGTGACCGTACAGTTTCTTTGACAGGCTGTGGGAATGGCTGCGGCAGAGCCGCAGCCATTCCCGCATTACAGCGGTTTTTCCGGGAAAACGTTGCATTAAGCGAAGAAATATACTATAATGCACCGTGGCATGCAAATCTGAGATAAACGAGTGATGCGACATGAAAACACATGATTTTTATTTTGACCTCCCGCCGGGGCTGATCGCGCAAACACCGCTGGAGCGGCGGGACGGTTCTCGGCTGCTGGTGCTGGACAAGGGCACCGGCGCGGTGGAGCACCGGCATTTCTACGAGCTGCCGGACTTTCTGAACCCCGGCGACTGCCTGATCTTGAACAATTCCCGCGTGCTGCTCGGCGCGTCTGCTGGGGCATCGGCTGCCCGGCGGCGCCTGCGAAATTCTGCTGCTGATCGACCGGGCCGACAACGTGTGGGAGTGCCTTGTCCGTCCGGGAAAGAAGCTGCGGAAGGGCTCACGGGTGTCCTTCGGCGACGGAGAGCTGACGGCGGAGATCGTGGACGAGCTGCCCGACGGCAACCCGCTGGTGCGGTTCGAATACCAGGGCATCTTCCTGGAGGTACTGGAGCGGCTTGGTAAAATGCCCCTGCCGCCGTACATCAAGGAGGAGCTGCGGGATCAGGAACGGTATCAGACGGTGTACTCCAAGGTAAACGGCTCTGCGGCAGCACCCACAGCGGGGCTGCACTTCACGCCGGAGCTGTTGGAGCGGGTGCAGTCAATTGGTGTAAAGGTCGGATACGTTACACTTCACGTGGGCCTCGGCACGTTCCGCCCCGTGAAGGAGGAGGAGATCACCGACCACGATATGCACAGCGAATACTGCGTGATACCGCAGGAGATGGCGGAGCTCATCAACGAGACACGGAAAACGGCGGGCGTGTGATCTGCGTTGGCACCACCAGCTGCCGCACGCTGGAATCCCATGCGGCGGAGGACGGCACCATGACGGCCAGCGCCGGGTGGACGGATATTTTCATTCATCCGGGCTATCGCTTCAAGGTAACGGACGCGCTTTATTACCAATTTTCACCTGCCGGAGTCCACGCTGATCATGCTGGTGTCGGCGCTGGCCGGGCGGGAGCATATACTGAACGCCTACCGGCAGGCGGTGGAGGAG
>VOFG01004547.1_pt1 | contig 16459 bp, 18 predicted proteins | sample 5384171 | NCBI WGS metagenome assembly VOFG01 (sample SAMN12384726, study PRJNA508395) | human gut metagenome | isolation source: healthy gut F | host: Homo sapiens
TTTGGCGAGCGAATGGTTTGCAGGTTTGCTGTCGCATCCAATCCTATATTGAGAGCGAAAAAGGCTCTGCTGACTTTCTGTAAAAGAAGGTCGGCAGAGCTCTTTTGTTATTCTTCGGTGTGTTCTTTGAGGTCGGCAAGAAGCAGATCACTAAGCTCCTGCGATGGCGTGATCTTGTGCCACTGACCGGAGGTATCGAATCTCAGGGATAGTAATAACGCCAGCGGTTGTATTCTTCTTTGGTAATCTCCCCCGCTTTCAGCTTGGCGGCAACCGCACCCCACGCGGCAAGCATCCTGTGAAGCTCCGCTGCGTCGCGTCCTTTATGGATATGAACGCGCAGATGCACCTCATCCTCACACTCGCAGACCTCAAGACCGTAGCGGTCTTCCAGCGTAAACAGCGTGTGCATCAGCCCCACATAGGAGTCAATGTCCGGTACATCCAGCGCCTTGGTCGAAACGTCAAGTGCCTGTGCCAGCGCAGCGGTCACGTCCGCTTTAGGCGTTCTGGAACCATTCTCGTACTGCGCAAGGCGGACATCTGCGGATTTCTCGGGAAACCCAGCGCCATGCCAAGGTATTTCTGCGTCATACCCCGCATCGTGCGGAAAAAAGTGGATGCGTTCACCAATCGCCATAATAGCCATCTCCTGTGTCGGTTGTCTTCGATAACGAGTATAGCAGATATGTTTAATTTCGTCAAGAAAAATCTAAGCAAATTTATTTAATATTTCCCTGCAAACCGGTTTGACTTAAACTTATATGTATAGTACAATAGTTGTAAGCTAAGCATATTAGCTTAATTCATAGAAATTTTACAATTAGGATAGTCAACAAATGCAGAAAAAATGTCCGTTGTAAAGTGAGAGGGGGTGAAATCAAAAACCGCAAAATTGAATGACCGTCCAAAGGATACTTTCTCCGGGGAAGCAGGCGATGAGACGAGCGTGCCAAAGAGGAAAGAAAACGGCACAGCGCCGAAAAGGGTTGCCTGCCAGAGTCCTGCGGATAGAACGGCGAAGAAATCAACCACAAATCAGGAAAGGAAGGTATTTTGCCTATGGCAGGAGAAATTTTTATGAGAGTAAATGAAGTTGCGGAAGAGCTTGGCGTATCGGTTCCGTATGCGTATAAGCTCATTCGTGAGTTGAACAAAGAGCTGCGAAAGACCGGCTGCATCACCATTGCAGGCAGGATTGACCGCAAGTTCTTCCATGAGAAGTTCTACGGAACGAGAGAACCGAAGGAAAGAAGGGAATCGAATGGCAGCGTTTAAGGACAAGAAGAACGGCTCATGGTATGTGCAGTTTCGCTATACCGACTGGCGCGGTGAGCGCCAGCAGAAATTGAAGCGAGGTTTTGCAACCAAGAAAGAGGCGCAGACATGGGAGCGCGAGTTCCTGATGCAGAAGCAAGCTGATGTCAATATGAGCTTCGAGAGCTTTGTGGCGCTTTACGAAAAAGATGTCAAACCCAAGCTGAAGCTCAACACATGGCTCAGCAAGGAACATATCATCCGCACGAAGATTCTTCCGTATTTCAAAAAGCGCAAGCTCTCGGAAATCACCGCCCGTGATGTGATCGACTGGCAGAACGAGATACGGCAGCACACCAAGTCAAGCGGCGAAAGCTATTCCCCGGACTATCTCAAGAACGTCCACACCCAACTGAGCTGTATTTTCAACCACGCCATCAAGTATTACGGCTTGCAGGTCAATCCCGCTGCAATGGCCGGGAATATGGGCAGCGAGCAGCCGAAGGAAATGCTGTTCTGGACGAAGGAAGAGTACATGAAATTCATCGACGCCATGATGGACAAGCCCATGCTGTACTACGCCTTTGAAATCCTGTACTGGTGCGGCATCCGCGAGGGGTGAGCTGCTGGCACTGACGCCTGCGGACTTCGATTTTGAGAAGAAAACGCTCCGCATCAATAAATCCTATCAGCGGCTACAGGGCAAGGACGTTATCACCACGCCGAAAACGAAGAAAAGCAATCGCGTAATCCAGATGCCTGACTTCCTCTGCGACGAGATGCAGGACTACTTCAAGCAGCTTTACGGACCGGAATCGGACAGCCGCATCTTCCCCGTGACCAAGCACACCTTGAAGCGCGGCATGGAGTTCGGGTGCAAGGCGTCTGGTGTCAAGGTCATTAGAATCCACGATTTGAGACACAGCCACGTTTCTTTACTTATCAACATGGGCTATTCCGCCGTTGCCATCGGCAATCGTGTTGGACACGAAAGTGTGGAGATCACCTATCGGTACGCGCATCTATTCCCAACTGTACAGAAGGAAATGGCAGATAAATTGAATGTCGAAAGGAGCAATTAAGATGTCACTGAAAAATCGAGACAACCACAACCGCTGGCGCAACAAGACCGTTGCCTTCCGAGTTTCCCCAGAGGAAGACGCACAAATCGAAACCTTCGTCAAGCTCTCCGGGCTGACCAAACAGGACTACATCACCCGCCGCCTGACCTGTAAGGATGTGGTGGTGCAAGGCAATCCGAGAGTTTACAAGGCGCTGCGCGACCAGCTTGTCGCCGTGCTGGACGAGCTGCGGCGCATTGAAGCGGGCAGCAGCGTGAACGACGAGCTGCTGGATGTGATCGAAATGATTGCAGCCATCATGGACGGTATGAAGGAGGAAAATGCCTATGGAAAATGAAAATAGCAAAAAAGAAAACGACCGCCCCGGACACATCTGTTGGCGCAGATGATGGACAGCCGCTTCGCAATTCAACTGAGAACAGTATATCCGCTTTTGATGAAGAAATCAACGGTGATTTTCAAAACAACTCGGAAAGTCTGGACGAAATCTACCGCAGGATACAGCGGTTAACCGACCCGCATTACCTGCACACGATCTCCATGACAGAGCTGTACCAGACCGCGTATCAGAGCAGGCCGCCCATTATCGACGGCTTGCTCTACGCGGGCGCGTACATCCTCGCAGGTGCGCCAAAGATCGGCAAGTCATTTCTGGTGGCGCAGATCGCCTATCATGTCAGCACCGGCAAAGCGTTGTGGGACTACGAAGTCTACCCCGGTACGGTGCTGTACCTTGCCTTGGAGGACGATTTTCAGCGCATCCAGAGCCGGATGTTCATGATGTACGGCGTCAACGACACCGACCGGCTGCACTTTGCAACTGCGGCAGGTAAGATCGGAAACGGGCTGGACGAGCAGCTTGAGAATTTCGTGTGCGAGCATCCCGACACCAAGCTCATTATCATCGACACCATGCAGAAGATCCGGGAGGTCGGCGGCGAGGCATACAGCTACGCCAGCGATTATGAGATCATCGGTCGGCTCAAGCAATTTGCCGACAAGCACTGCATCTGCGTTCTGACTGTTCACCATACCCGCAAGCAGCCTGCCGGTGACAGCTTCGAAATGATCTCCGGTACGACAGGATTGCTCGGCTGTGCGGACGGTTCGCTGCTTATGCAGAAGAAAAAGCGCACGGCATTGGAGGCAACCATCGACGTCGTGGGGCGCGACCAGCAGGATCAGATTCTCTATCTGAAAAAGGACGCCGATACGCAGATCTGGAATCTCGAAAAGTTGGAAAACGAGCTGCACAAGGAACCGCCCGATCACGTTCTGGAAGCTGTTTCAAGGCTGGTGTCCGCAGATCAACCGGTATGGACAGGCTCGCCCTCCGAGCTTGCCGATGCTGTCCATGTTGGCATGGCGGCAAATGCGTACTGAGCAAGTATCTGAATGTAAAGTCTGGAAGACTTCTTGATGAATACCACGTCCGCTATGAGAACAAGGTTCGGCACGAGGGGCGGCGTATCACGCTGACCTTCGTGGTCAGCAAACGAATAAGCTACGCGACGGCTGCGACGGTTGCAACGGTGAAAATGATACCGCAAAACAACCGTCGCAATCGTTGCGACCGTCGCGGAAAGGAGCGATACAGAATGAAAACCGTACAAATCCCCTATGATCTGTTTTCTCGACCTCGCCATGTACCATCTGCGGGGCGAGGATGATTACGAAGAAGAAATCCGGCAGGGCTTAGAGCAGAAGCTCGATGCCATGCTGAACCGTCAGCTCTATTCCCGGTACAAAACGGCACCCACTGAGGAAGAACGCGAACAGGCGCGGCAGGAATATCTTGACCGGCGCGGCGTTCCGCAGAGCTATCGATGGACTGTTCCTCCATGGGAGCTGTGACAGGAGCGTGCCACGCTCCTGTGGTTGGCAGATACGGCAGCGCATGGGCTGCTGTCTCCTCGCGTCCCCCGTCTCCATCGAAAAAATCCGCAGAGTTTGAGATGGATGTGGGCAGAAGATTATGCGCAGAGGACGCCTGCAAATAAGCTGCTGACCACGCCGGTTTTTGCGGTTTGTATCCACACTGCAAGCCGCAAAACCGGCAGAGGCTTCCGCAGAAGCCGCATACCCCCTCGGAGAGCCCACGATACTTTGCAGCCGCAGGATGAAAGTATCATAGTGGGTTATTACACTTCCGCAGAAGTGCCTCCCCGAAAGTTGCCCCGTCCTGCACAATCTGAAATCAGGAGGTAAACTGCCTATGGCAAGAGGCGACGGTATTCACCGTACCAGCGCAAGAAACGCAAGAATGAAAGACGCAGATATCGACAACGCACAGGCGCATAATGAGCGTGAAAAATCGTCGTATGTCAATCAGGATATCGTTCCCGAACGGACACAATATAACGTCCATTTCAAAACACCAACCGCCAGGTATAAGGAGATGTTCGAGCAGATGCGCTCCGACGGCGTGATCTCTACCCGCGGTCTGAAAGCGGATGCTGAGAAATTCGGAGAGCTGATCTTCGACGTCAACTCCGCGTACTTCTTCAACCACGGCGGCTATGAATTTGCAAAACAATTTTACGCCGATGCCTACAAAGCCGCAATCAAAATTGTGGGCGGAGAGCAGTATATTTTGTCAGCGGTCATGCACGCTGACGAGCGCAACCGGGCTATGTCCGAGGCGCTGGGGGAGGACGTGTACCACTACCACCTTCATGTGGTCTACATTCCCGTCGTGGAAAAGCAAATCCTGTGGTCGAAACGCTGCAAGGATAAATCGCTGGTGGGAACGGTCAAGGAGACAATCCAGCAGGTCAGCATGAGCAAGAAGTGGAACTCCAAGCCAGCGCTGGACGAGAATGGCGAGCCGATTCTGAGCACCAAGGGCAAGCCTGTTCTGAGGAAGTCGTACAGTGTTTTACAGGACGATTTCTTCCGCTATATGCGCGACACCGGATATGATGACGTGGAGCGCGGCGAACGCGGCAGCTCGGAGGAACACCTGACAGTGGCACAGTTCAAGGTGCAGCAGGAGCAGGCACGGTTGGCAGAACTCACAGAGCAGAACCGCCAGCAGGAGCAGCAGGCAGCGACGCTCGGCAAGCAGATCGAGAAAATTCAGAATCAGCAGGTCGCTGTGGCGGCTATCGAAAAGATTGAATCGAAGCCCATTCCCTTCTCTACCAAGATTGCCGTGGAGCGTGAGGATTTTGAACACCTGTCTACGCTTGCGAAAAAGTACGTTGCAGCCGAGAAAAAGGAATCAAACTGCAAAAAGACTCTTGACGCTGCAAACAGGCTGATTGCAAAACTCAAGGCAGAGATCGCCGGTTTGAAGCAGGAACTTTCTGAATACAAATCCGTTCGCAGCAAGCTCCGCATCCGATTTGGAGATTGAAAACGCAGAGCTTCGCGGAAAAGTTCAACGCTACGAGGACGTGATCCAGCGCAATAACCTCTGGCATTTCTTCCGTCCGCACAGAGAAAAAGTGGCAACGCGTGAAGATGTCCGCTGAAGCCGTGTTGAACTGAGAAAAACGGATTTTACCGAATGGGAGCGTCCAGATCGAGCAGCGGTATCATTCGGACGCTCCCCGTTCAAAAATCAGCCTGTTTTTGCAGGTGTAGAGCTGAAAAAATCTTGAAAACGCGCCTGTTTTTACAGAACAGGCAGAAATGGAGACAATATGAAAACCGGACTGACCAAACGGCAGAAAACGACCTGCATCTATTTTGACGAAGCCAGCAAAACCGTTGAAACTCAGACGCACAATACCGCGCTCCATTTTCAATGTCGATTCAAAAAAGCTCGGCTATGTAAACCCATATCAAGCTCTTGAACGCCTCTGATTATGGTGTTCCACAGCTACGTCCCAGAGTGGTTATCATCGGCATTCGGAAGGACTCAGATTGGAGCATTTGCTTATCCTGATGAACGGCCAGACAGCGCCCCTGACTGTTGGCGATACGCCCGTGATTTGATGGCACAGAACGGATGGGAAGGTGAAGCAGTGGGCATCTAATGCAAACCGATCGCCCGACCCTTTTTAGGCGGCCCCAAGAAGCATGAGTGGTCCTTGACCTTGGTCCCACACGCGCCCGTAATGCATGGGCAGAGTTGGGCGTAGATGGTCGAGGAATTGCAAACGAAGCACCCGCCCCGGATTTGAGGGTATGCCCCTGCTTGACAAGCCGAATGATGGCAAGGATTCAAGGTTTCCCCGACACGTGGACGTTTGGAAATCGGAAAACTGCAGCCTGTAGGATGATTGGAAATGCATTCCCGCCCCCGGTTGCCCGGGCAGTTGGAGAAAAAATAAAGGAGTGTTTGGAGCATGGATGCATTGATAGCAAACGCGAGATTCCACTTTCACAAGCAGTTGTTTGAAACCAACACACTGACGTTGACCACGGCAGGTGTCGCATCCAATGCAGACACCAGCAGCCGCGGCTCAAAGGCGATTGCGCGGAGGATCGTTGACATTCTTGTGGAGGAACAGCATCATGCTGTCTCCACGGTTGACAAAATTTCCGGGCAGACTCTCGGAAAGCAATTTGAAAACGCTGACAATGGAGTTCCTGCGTGAAACCTTCCCCTATTTGCAGAACCTCCGTCCCGGAAACTGACAATTCTTCAGCTCGGCAATAACAACAAACTGAAACAAGGATTTTGCGCAGTACGAGCATCTTGCTTACTTTAAATGCGCTTACGACACAGAACGCAATAGTTGGCTGCTGCACTCGGAAATGATTACCTCGTTGCACCTGACGTTGTTGTTTACCGTGATCCTATGAGGACAGCGAGATCAATGCCGCTCAGCCCATTGTTACGACGAAACTCGGGTAAGATGGCTGATATTCGAAGTCTAACGGCATGGGCAAGCCTATTCTTCATGCGAGTGTTTCTAAAGTACACGATGCGCAGCGACCGCGCACAGAACAGCCGCACAGAGGCATTGAACCTGATCCGCAACCGAAAGGGACATTTGCCGCACATCGTTGTTGTGACGGCTGAGCCTATGCCGAATCGCTTGGCATCTCTTGCGCTCGGCACTGGCGATATTGACTGCGTATATCACTTTGCACTCTATGAACTGATTCGAGCAGTTAATGAGGTTGGCTCTGAGGATGCGGTGGAAACGCTGGAAACGCTTGTGAAAGGTAAGCGGCTTAAAGATATTTCTGATTTGCCGCTGGATTTGTCTGTGTAGTTGTATATGGAAGGAATAATAGGCGTCATGAACAAGCAAACCGCAAAGAAGGAAGTGGGGAAGCTAATGAATTTTTCATACTATGATTTTGGGTATCTTGAAAAGGGTAAATAGTTGAGGTTCAATTATCCGCAGCTGCAAATGTGCGGCTAATGGACTCGACAAATTATTCCAACTACAAAAATGGTAGAAAAACACAGATATTACGGTGGCTATGTCACGAGAAGTCCATACAGAATCACAGTTCCCTCAGCAGGTCACTGGTATCTTACTATTGATTTAGGTGGGTATTCTGGAACAGTTAGACACAATGCCAGAGTTTTGTCTGGTATGTTACCCATTGCAAAGAGAACAACTTCCGCTTGTTCAAGAGAAAACCTATATATCGATATCAGCGATACAAATAAGGAATATGACGTTTTTATTTCTCATGCATCAGAAGATAAAGATAGTGTTGTTCGTCCATTGGCACTTGCTTTGAAAGAAAAGGGTGTCAATGTTTGGTATGACGAGTTTGAACTGAAAATTGGAGATAGCCTGAGAAGGAAAATTGACCAAGGTCTGTCAAAGAGTAAGTTCGGTATAGTCGTTATTTCTCGATCCTTTATAAAAAAGGATGGACAAACTATGAATTGGACGGTTTGATGACAAAAAGCTATTTCTGGACAACAGATATTACTTCCAATTTGGCATGATATTACCAAACAAGAGGTAATTGATTATAGCCCATCGCTGGCAGATAAGGTTGCAAGGAATACGAGTCAAGAAACAGTAGAAGAGATTGCAAGTGAAGTTGCCGAGTTAATACACTCTTCGATTTAGTTTATATAAATCCATATGAAACGGTAGTAGCATCCTAATTCACAACATACAAATCGAGTTTTTCGAGGAGGAGAACAATGACATTTTATTCCAAAAGAAAAGTCTTTATTTCATACTATCACGGTGATCAAACTGCGGTTAATAAATTTGTCCAAGATTTTCGGATGTATTTATTGCAAAGACTGTTGGAGTAAAGGATGGGGACTTTGACTTTGATAGCACCAATCCTCAATATATTATGAGAAAATTCGAGAAAACAAACTGCAGGATTCCACTGTTACTATTGTGCTTGTAGGCTCATGCACACATAGCAGAAGATATGTTGACTGGGAAGTTAAAGCATCCCTTCAGCAAGGTGCCACACTACCCAATGGGCTTATCGCAATCAATCTTCCTTATATGGGGAGCGAAGGTGCATTACCTGAACGTGTTTCTGAAAATGTCAAAGAGATGCCAATGGGAACGAAGTGGGCTATGCAAGATACTATGTCTATCCAGATTCCAAGCAAAAACTATATGATTGGATAGAAGATGCTTATGCAGCACGAACGACCAGATCAAATCTTATTAAAAACCCAAATGAAATGATGCATTACAACGCAAAATGTAGGCACCATGGCGTAACACATTAAGGAGAGTGTATGAATAAAGCTGATTCCAGTCTTGGGCTCTTTCGAAAGATACAAAGTGACAAAGTGTGCGTGTTTATTTCGCATAAAAAAAGAAGATCAACATATTGCTATCGAACTCGGTAGATATTTGACTGAACAATTGACGTTGACATTTATCTTGATCTTTTTTGATTCCGAATTAAAAGAAGCAGTATCAGTTGAAAATGACGCTAAGATTGTAGCATCAGTAATAAATGGGCTGAAGTTGAGTCAAATATTGCTCTGCATTATCTCAGATAAGGCAAGACTGTCTTGGTGGGTTCCTTACGAAATCGGTATGGCCGATAATGCTGGCATTAAAATTGCGTCAATAAAGACAAAGAATATTGACGATTTTCCATCTTTTCTGAAAACCAAAACGGTGCTAAATAATCTCACTGAACTCACTGAGTTTATTCTAAAGAACGGCAAATATGGTTCAGCTTTTTATTCAGATCAACATAGAGACAGCCTTCTGCAAAGAAATACTGGCAGTCTTAATCAGTATTTTGAGTAGGAATTCTACTGTCCACTAAGATTGGAATGGGTCATATGGATATTATCTCTGTAAAATTTGAAGGATGGCAAAATATCGTTGTATCTTTCAACTGGATAGCTATTATCATTCTTTTTCTGCTCATATTATTCGTATCATTAGGGATAAAGTGGATACATAAAAATCAATCCTTAAGACTGTGACAATTGAAGAAGCAACTATTGGAATAGGCAACAGCAGCGTGACCATTAAATATGATGGCTGCATAAAAGAAATCGCATACAAAATCTGGATTGAATTGACCACAAGAAAAATTGGTCTCAAGTTTGATGAGAAATACGACATTATCAGTGAGATTTACGATTCGTGGTATGAAGCGTTCAAGGTTATCAGGACGCTTCTCGCAAATATTCCTGCGAATAGAATTAGTGATGCCAAGGGCTTAATCGATATAACCACGAAAGTTCTAAACAACGGTCTAAGACCTCATCTGACCGCGTGGCAAGCAAAGTATAGGGCTTGGTACAACAGCACCTTATCCGACGCAACGGCAACTCCGCAAGAAATACAGAGAACGTATCCTGAATATCAGCCGTTGGTTGACGATTTGAAAAAACCAATGATATTATGATAAAATATGCAGATGAACTCAAACGATTAATTGACTATGAATAATTAGGTAATCAAGCATAGAATCATCATTGCTATTGATAGCATCCACTGATAGCTTTTTTGATAGCAGAAAGTCGGATACCCCCATAGGATGGGGATAATTGGTATCAAATCAAGCCAAATGGAATCAAACGGTCTATACAAAAAGTTTAGAGTGCGTTTCCACTTGGCGAGTGGGAATAATACCCGAAAGGCCAAAAAGCTTTGAAAATGCTGGACTTTTGCGTTACGGAATTGCCCCGTGACAACAAAATGACAACATTTTAGATTATCCAAGAATAAAGAGCTGTCTGATTTCTGTGAGAGAAGTCAGACAGCTCTTTTTATTTGTCTGAATTTAACTCGCCCCGCTTTGAAGGGCTTGCCATCGCAGCGCTGAACTGCTGGGGACAGGAGCGGCGGAGGCCTGGACGGCGGCGGGGGGAGAAGATACATTACTTCAGGTTGTGCTGCTGCATTTTCTGGTAGAGCACTGTGCGGAGATGCCCAGCAGCCGGGCGGCGCTGGCGCGGTTGCCCAATGGTGTAGCCAGTGCGTCCCGGATGATGCCCGCCTCAAAGGTCTGCTTGGCGGAGCGGAGGCTGAAGTCCTTGTGGGGCTGGGCGAGCTGGTAGCGCTGGGCGCTGATGGCCTGCGCCAGGCGGTAGAAATCCGCGACCTGCAAAATCGGACCGGAGGCGGAGTTCATGGCCGTTTCCAGCACGTTTGAAGCTCCCGGATGTTGCCCGGCCAGGAATAATCCTGAAACATGTGGATGACCTCCTCGGTCACACCCTCCACGGACAGACCGAGCTGGCGGTTGAGCCGGGCGATCAGCTCCTCTGTCAGCTCCGACAGATCCTCAAGATGCTCCCGCAGCGGAGGCGCGACAATGCGGATCATCCAGCCGGTAAAGAGGGTCTGCGCGGAACTGCCCGGCCTGAACCAACTGTTCCAGCGGCAGCGCAGAGGCGGCCATGAGACGCACATCAATGGGAGTGGATGATCCGCTGTCCGGGACGTCCAGCGCCTGCTCCTGCAAGACCCGCAGCAATTTGGGCTGGATGGTGGAGAGAGCAGATTGACCTCATCAATAAAGAGAGAGCCGTGATTGGCCAATGCAAAGCGCCCCTGGCTGCCCGTCCCTTGACGGGCTGTCGGGAATTGCCCTTTTCGCCGAAAAATTCCCGCCTCCATGCGTTGGGCGGGAATACCGGCAGCTGACCTGCACAAAGCGCTCTGCGGAGCGGGGGACTCATGGCGTGGATGGCGTGGGCGATCAGCTCTTTTCCGGTGCCGGTCTCCCCTTCAATCAACACAGTGGAGGAGGAGCGGGCGGCCTGAAGGATTTTCTGCCGGACTGCCTTCATGACCGAGCTGCTGCCGATGATGTTCTCCAGCGAATAGCGGGCGCCGCGCTCCCGGGACAGCTCGCTGCGGTAAAACTCCACCTCGTTGGACAGCGTGTTCATCTGCCGCACCAGGTCCCGGGCGTTGATGAGTCCGTCGGCGATGACATAAATAAAGACCCCGTTGATCTGATGCTGCGCGTCAAAGCGGGGGAAGTAAGAGGTGAAGGCGGGTACGCCGTGATGGGTCACGGTCTGAACGGTGATCGGTTTGCCGGTGTGCAGGCACTCCATCGCCTTGACTCCGGTATTACGGCCAGCACCTGCTGCCCCAGCGCCTCTTCCCGGCAGATCCCGGTGTACTGCTCCCACTTCGGACTGACATAGCAGTATCGGCCTTCCTTGTCCAGAACAGCCATGTTGAAATTTTCCACAAATTCCGTGGCAAATTCATTCTCCTGCATCCCGCGCCGCCTCCCGTTTTCCTTTGAAATTATTACGCTTTTATTATATCATCGCGGCATTTTCGGCGCCAGCGGGGGCGTATCTGTAAGTTAGACAGAATTTGCGGGTCGGATTTATCAGAACCTCCAAAAATAACTTTCTACCCCAAGGTCGCGAAAAAGTTCGGATCGCCTATCTGTTATAAAAAGCCTTACATGTAAGGAAAAACGGACAGAACGGCAAACCGCCTGCACTGGTAAGCTCTTTGGGGAAAATAAAGAAAAGTGTCAGTTTTTCCGCACATACTTCGGAAAGCGAAAAATGGAAAAACCAGTATTTTCAATGGTTTCAGCCGTTTTGGCGCTCTTGCACCGCTCGTAAAACTTGCCTATAATGGGGGCAGTTTCAAACCGGACAGTTGCTGAAAAGAAAAAGAGAAAAGGAGTGAAAGCAATGAAGATCATCGATTTGACCATGCTGCTGGAAGAGGACCTGCCCAGCGATCCCGAAATTCAGATCCCCCACATTCAGCGCCGCAACCACAAGGATACGGCGGAGGAGATGCCCAAGTATTTCCCCGGCGCGACCATGGAAGATCTGCCGAACGGCAACGGCTGGGCCATCGACTTCGTGCAGATGTGCACCCATTCCGGCACCCATCTTGACGCCCCCTGGCATTACTATCCCACCCAGAACGAGGATGTGATCCCCGGCGGCGAGAAGGCGTGGACGATCGACGAGGTACCGCTGGAGTGGTGCATCGGCCCCGGCGTCAAGCTGGATTTCCGGGATAAGCCGGACGGCTACAAGATCACCGCGCAGGATGTGAAGGACTATCTGAACAAGATCGGCTACACCCCTGAAGCCTGGCGACATCGTTCTGCTGAACACCGGCGCGGACAAGCGCTGGGGCACCAAAGGAGTATCTGGTCGCGGGTGCGGGCATGAGCAGCGAAGCCACCCTCTGGATGGTGGAGCAGGGCGTTCATGTGGTCGGCACGGACGGTTGGAGCTGGGATGTGCCGCTGCCCTACGAGGGACAGGAATTCCAGAAATCCCATGACAACTCCATCCTCTGGGAAGCCCATCGCGCCGGTCGGCACAGAGCTTACTGCCATATCGAGAAGCTGACCAATCTGGAGTCTCTCCCCGATTACGGCTACACCGTGTATGCCCTGCCCATCCCCGTCAAGGGGCGGCAGCGCCGGCTGGTGCCGCGTCATTGCCATTCTGGACGAGGAGAAGTGATCGCTTCCTGATCCGGAGGCATTTTTGAAAAGAGAAAAGATAGCAGAGAGGAGCTATTATGGCTAATACAGTATTTGTCATTATGTTCGTAGTCTTTATCGCTATCCTGGTCGGCTGCGGCTTCTATGCCAAGCGCTGGGTGTCCGAGGCCGCCGACTACGTGCTGGCTGGCCGAGGTTTCCACCTTCATCAACATGATGGGCGTTATCGCCATCGGCTTTGCCGGTACCACCGTTGCACTGGCTCCGGGCTTTGCCATCCAGATGGGTCTGAAGACCTCTCTGGCATGGGGCCTGATCTACGGCGTTTGCGGTCTGCTGCTCTACGGCGTGCTGTGGGGCAAGTTTGTCCGCCTGAACGGCGCACAGACCCTGCCGGAGTTCCTGGAGATGCGTTATTCCGCCAAGATCCGCCCGGTCGTCGCCGTCACCAGCGTGATCGGCATGTGCGGCATCCTGGCCAACAACATCGTCTCCTGCGTTTCCTCCATCGTTGGCTACACCGGCTGGAACACCACCATGGTCACCCTGATCGTGTTCGCCGTGATCCTGTGCTTCACCTTCATCTCCGGCCTGTGGGCGGCCACCATCACCGACTTCTTCCAGGTCTGCCTCGGTGTTATCGCAGTGCCCCTGATGCTGACGCTGCTGGCCAACCGCTATGGCGGCTTTGACGCCATCGCCGCCAACTGGTTTGGCAATGACTTCATGAACGTGGGCATCGGCGGCCAGACCGCGCCGGTGATTGCCCTGACCTATCCCTCCTGGCTGAACTTCGTCATCTGCTTTGCCGCGGCTCTGGTCTGGGGCAACAACTACTACTGGATGAAGATAGCCTGCCCCTGCCGCAGCGAGAAGGTGGCCCGCAAGTCCTTCATTCTGGCCGCAATTCTGCTGACCATGATCTTCACGGTTCCCTTCGCCATCATCGGCCTGTACGGCGGCGCCTTCTTCGGCGATGTCTTCATCAACGGCGGCGGTGAACTGCCCGCAACGGCAGCCTACGGTTTCCTGGCCCGCACCTTCGTGCCCCTGCTGGGCAGCTTCTTCGTGGTGGGTGCGCGGCCTCCATCTCCACCGCTTCCACCTCCGCGCTGGGCGCCTCCGCTGTGGCCAGCCGCGACATCTATCAGCGCCTCATCGCCGGACGCCACCCCCAAGCAGACGCTGAAGGCCTCCAAGTTCATCATGATCGGTCTGGGCATCCTGACCTGGATCCTGTGCCAGTTCCCGGCGGCGCGACCTATCTGTTCGCCTTTGCCAACTGCTGGCTGGTTCCCCCCGCCATCCTGCTGATGCTGGTGCGATTTGGCCCCTGCTTTAACAACACCGGCGCCTTCGTCGGCGCGCTCGGCATGATCTCCATGTGCCTGTTCACCCTGCTCAACGACGTGTTCCATGTGTTCAACATCGGCAGCTACATTTACATGGCCACCGCCGGTTTCCTGATCACCCTGATCGCCGCTCTGATCGGCAGCCTCTTCGGCAAGCCCAAGTACTATGGCCGCAAGGACTGGGAGCGCGTGCCCAATGACCACAACCGGATTCAGGTCAAGCTGGACGACTTTGATCGTCAGATCCTCGAGCTGATCCGTCTGGGCCACTGCTATCAGGCCGACATCACCGACTACATGGGCGTGGACTCCGCGAAGGCTGCCGCCTCTGTGGAAAAGCTGGATCAGGGCGGTCTGATCGTCCGTGCCGGCACCTGGGGCACCAAGTTCTACACCTATTCCATCACCGAGCGTGGCGACGCTGCTCTGGGCAAGCTCGCCGGCAAAGGAAGCTCAGCTCTGCGCCGCAGGTCTGAACGATATGTACCCTCGATCTGCTGAAGATCGTGGCAGAGGATCCTGCAAAGCAGGCGGACTTCATCAAGAAGCACGGCGTTCGCTCCATGCAGATGGCGGCGATCTCCTCGCACCTGACCCGCAAGGGCTACATCATCGAGGGCGGCCTGTTCAAGCGCAAGCTGCGCCTCACCGACAAGGGCGCTGCGCTGGTCAAGCAGTTCGCCGCGTAACCAATCGGAAAGGAACGGAGGGCGGCAGAAATGCCGCCCTCCTCAAAAAAAAGGCATGCGAACAGAATTATATCAGAGCAAATGTATGTCCGCGTCCGACGCGGCAGAGAGCATTCGCTCCGGCGAGACGGTCTTTGCCTCGGCGGCGCCCCCTGACTCCGCTGGAGATCGGCAACGCCATGGGCGATCTGGTCGGACAAAGGACGGGCATCGGGTGATGACCTATCTGCCGCTGGCCGCGTCAAGGCTGTACACCGCGCCGGGAGGGGACAGACACCTTTTCCATGGAGGCTATCTTTTATAACGGCCCGCTCAGAAAGCTGGATGCGGCGGGAATGTGCAGTTTTATCCCGGCGAATCTGCGCTCCGCCGCCCGGGACTGGTGCTGTGAGACGCCGGAGATCGACGTCATGGTGCTCACGGTCTCGCCGATGGATCGCCACGGCTATTTCACGCTGGCAGGGCAGTGCACCGTGGAGATGGATCTGCTCCCCGTGCGTCAAGCGGCTGATCGTGGAGGTCGCCTCTCATGCGCCCCGCATTTTCGGCGACGTCCGGATCCCCCTCTCCCGGGTGTGGGGCATCGTGAGTCTGACCGTTATCCTGTGTCCTTCCCCGTGAGACCCCCGACCCGTGAGGACGAGCTGTTGGGGGCGCAGGTGGCGGAGCTTGTGGATGACGGCTCCCTACCATTCAGTTGGGCTTTGGCGGCACCATTGACGCATTGGCTCAGCAGCGCGCGCGGCAAACAGGGGCTGGGCATCCATACGGAGTCCTTCTCTGACTCGGCGATGGAGCTGATGGAGTGCGGTGCGGTGACAAACGAGCAGAAGAGTCTGTATCCGGGGCTTTCCGTCACCTCGTTCAGCATGGGCAGCGAGCGGCTTTACGACTTTGTAAATGACAACCCTGCCATTCTTCACAAGAGCATTTCTACACCAACGCGCTGTCCGTCATCGCCCAGAACCGGAAGATGGTGTCCATCAACGCGACGCCTCTATGTGGATCTCAGCGGTCAGTGCGCCTCTGAGGCGGTGGGCTTTCAGCAGATCTCCGGGCCGGGCGGTCAGATCGACACCGGGCTGGGCGCGCAGATGGCGGGCGGAAAATCCATCATCACGGTGAAATCCACCCGGGAGCTGAAAAACAGCGCCGGAACTACGGAGCTTCAGTCCTGTATTTTGCCCTGCCTGCCCCTGGGCACGCCGGTCACCTATGCCCGCAGCAACGTTCAATATGTGGCGACGGAATACGGTGTGGTGAATCT
>VOFG01003429.1_pt1 | contig 16458 bp, 17 predicted proteins | sample 5384171 | NCBI WGS metagenome assembly VOFG01 (sample SAMN12384726, study PRJNA508395) | human gut metagenome | isolation source: healthy gut F | host: Homo sapiens
TTGCCGTTTGCGTCGCGCAGGGAGATCTGGAACGTCTCGCCCTTGACGCCCATGGTGACGTCGCTGTTGCTGATGGTGCACTCGCCGCTCCTGTCCTCAAAATTGCAGCGGACGATACAGGTCAGCTCACTGTCGTCGACGGCGGCTTTTACCGTCGCCGTACCCTTGCCCTTTGCGGTCAGGACGCCGTTTTCGGAGACGGTGACGATGGATTCATCACTGCTCTGCCACGTGATCTTTGCGCCGTCCGGCGCGCCGGTCACGGAAAGGGTGTACTGCTCGCCCGCGTTCATGAACGTCAGATCATCCTTGTTCAGCGCCAGCTCTGCCGGGTCGCCCTCCGCCGCTCCGGTTCCGACATAGGCAAAGTCGCAGGTCACGAGACACTGGGCCGTCTGTTCACCGCACTGGGCAGTGATAACGGCGGAGCCTGCGTTCACGGCGATGATCTTGCCCTGCTCGGAGACGGTCGCGACCGTCTCGTCGCTGGACGAGAACGCAACGGGCTCTGTGCAGTCAGCCGGGGTGCGCGTGAAGGTGATGTTAAAGAAGCGGCCCGCTTCCTCAAAGGTCACGGTCGGGGCGGAAAGCGTCAGGCTGGTGCAGCTTACGCTGGACTCATTCTGCTCGGGTTCGGGCGTCTGGTCGTGCTTCTGGTCCTCCTCGTTCATGTAGCGGTTCTCGTCCGGCTGCGCCGGCTCGGCGGGCTGCTGGACTGTCGTTTGCTCCGGCTCCTGCTGTGCAGGTTCAGCGGCCTGCACGGGCGCTTCGACCGTCGTTTCGCGGTACAGCGGCGACCAGCCGAGACGGCTGAACGCCAGCAGTGCGCCGCCCAGCACCGCAGCGCCGAGGATCACGCACAGAACGGTCATCATCCACTTGGGGATGGCGTAGACGGCTTCGCCGGGTGCGCTCTGCGCGTCGGACGGCTGGGGCGCGGACGCGGTGCGCAGGCGCTTGCCCGCGTAGCCTCTGGCTGCCTTCGGCGCGCCTGCATCCTGCCGCAGACGTCTGCCCGGCGCGGGACGCTCCGCAGGGGCGCTCTGCGCGGACTTTTCCGGCACGGGGGACGTGCGCTCCGGCTCTGCGGGAGCCGCGGGGCCTGCCGCGGTGCGTCCGCACAGCGGACACTGGCGCAGGCGCGCATCGTATGCCGTGCCGCAGTATTCACAGGTTTTCAATTCCATAAATGGGCCTCCAACTATTGTGCTCCGGCCTTCTGTGCGGCGGAGCGATGCGTTTATTCAGACACAGGAGACAGTATATCACAGATTGTTACAGATTCCAAGTGGATGGGACAAGATATTGTATTGCATTTTTTATAAAAATGACATAGAATAAAGATGTGTTTGTAAAGGAGGCGAACGAATTGCCAGAACTGAACATGATATCGCCGCTGCTGACGAACATGGAGCTCGTCAAATGTGTCAGCGTGCGCGGCGGTACGTCTGTCTATATTGTCAAAAGCACAAAAAGCAATCAGTCCTATTATCTGAAGCACATCTGCATCCCGGAATCGCAGAAGCAGGTCGACGCGCTGATGTTCACCGGCGCGGCGGCCACGGTCGAGGACGCGCAGAATTATTACAAGCAGGTCGCCGCCGATTATCAATCGGAACTCGAGACGCTTGAAAAGCTTTCCGCCAGCCCGAACATCGGCTGCTACCGCAGCTACCAGATCGAGCCGAAGGAGGACGGCGTCGGCTTTGAAATTTATCTGCTGGCCGAATACCGCCAGACGCTCTCCGAGGTGCTTGCCGAAACGCCCATGACGCAGTCGGGCGCGGTCAATCTGGGTCTGGATCTGTGCAGCGCGCTGTGCAGTCTGCGCGAGGCGGGACTGATCCACCGCAACGTCAAGCCGTCGAACGTGTACTTAAGCAGTTCGGGGCACTATCTGCTGGGCGACCTCGGCATCGCGAAGATCGACGAGCTGAAATACTGCTCGATGCCGGAAAATATGCTCAGCTCCTTCTCTGCGCCGGAGCTGTTCAGCCTGCTTGGGACGATCGAGCCGACGACCGATATCTACTCTGTCGGCATGATCCTCTACCGCATCTACAACGGCAACCACGGCCCGTTCGAGGACGAAAAAACCTCCGCCCGCGCGGCGGACAAGCTGCGCGTGACCGGCCAGCAGCTGCCGGCTCCCATGTACGCAGATTATGAAATGGCGGACATTCTGCTGAAGGCCTGCGCCTTCAAGCCCGAGGACCGCTATCAGACCCCGCAGGAGCTGCAGGAGGCGCTGCTGGAATACGGCAAGCGCAACGAGGCCTCCGACGCGCTGATCGTCCCGCCCATCGAGGGCGAGCCGGAGCAGATCGACCCCTCCGCCGAAGAAGAGGTCGAGCCGGTCCAGTTTGCCGACACCGAGCAGATGGCGGACGATTTCAAGGAGAGCTTTTCACCGGACACGGCCATGCTCAACGCCATCATCGACGAGGTCCATCGCGGCGAGGCGGGCCAGAACACCCTTGATCTGGATGAAAATTCGCAGGATGCGTCCGAGGACGATGCGGACAACAGCTCCTCCAGTGAAGACGCTGAGGTGGACGAGCTGAAGATCAATCTGCCCCCGCGCGGACAGCGGCGGAAGAAAAAGGCGTCCGCGCCAAAATGGATCCTGCCGGTCTTCATTGGCGCGGCCGCACTGGCTGCGATTGCGGCGGCGGTATGGTTCTTTGTGATCGTCCCGTCTGTCACGCACGTCAACTCCGTCTCCGTGACGGACATCGGCACGGATTATCTGACCGTTCAGGTCGAATCCGGCGAGGACAGCGGCGCATTTGACGTTACCTGCTCCGACGCCTACGGCAACCAGAGCCGGAAGGCCTTTACGGCGGGCGAAGCCATGACGTTTGATTCGCTCGTGCCGGGCACGCAGTATACGATCGAGGCCGTCCCGCTGGAAGGCAAGAAGATGACGGGCTCCTATTCCGCCACCGCCTCGACCTACGCCGAAACGAAGATCCTGAGCTTCACGGCGACGCCGATCTCCATCACGCAGGCCGAGCTGAACTTCATCCTTCAGGACGGCCCCGACTTCGACAGCTGGACGCTTTCGTATGCGGCGGAGGGCGCCGAGGCCAAGACTGTCACTTTCCCCGGCCATTCGGTCGTGATCAGCGATCTGCAGTCCGGCTCGGAATACACCTTTACGCTGGTTCCCCCCGAAAATACACTGCTGACCGGCGCGACCGTCGCGACGCTTTCGACGGTGCCGACCGTGGATCTGGTGCCCGACAGCGTATCCATCGTGACGTCCAGCTCCTCCGCTCTGCTTACGTGGCAGTATGAGGGCGACGCGCCTGAAAAGTGGGTCGTCACCATCACGGACAAGGCCGGCTTCGAGGAAACGAAGGAGGTCACCGTCCCGAACGTGACGTTTGAAAACCTCGTCTCCGGCACGGAATACGAGATCGAGATCTCCGCGCCGACGATGCTCTCCCGGTACACGATGAACGCCACGCCGACCGTCACGAACATCAAGGACTTCAAGTCCTCCGATGAGACGGACGAGACGGGCCGGACGATCAACGTCAACCTCAGCTGGGTCTGCGAGACAGAACCCGCCGAATCCGGCTGGGTCGTGACCTACACGCTTCAGGATGTGGAAAACGCCGAGCCGCAGACGCTGGAAACGGATACGGATTCCTGCGTCATCCCCGCTAACAATATGTACCCCGGCGCGACGTACAAGGTCACGCTGGCACTGAAGAACGGCGATCTGCTCGACGGCACAACTGAGCTGACCTTCACGACCGCCAATGTGGATAATCCCTACACAGCCAACGGCGTCAAGGACCCCTACACCGGCCTGTTCCTCAAGCCGAATAAGGAGACGTTCCGCTACGTCGATCTGGTCACGCGCCGCTCGACATTCTCCAAGGGTGAGCTGGTCGCGTTCGACGTGGATGCAGGCAGCAATCTGGACGCTTCCTCCGACGGAACGGTCATGGTCAACCTTGTCGTCCGCGACGCGGACGGGAAGATCGTCGATTCGTCCAGCTCCGTGCTGGTCTGGAAGGATATGTGGGAAAAGAATATGTTCGTCGGCTACTTCCCGCGCACCCCGCAGACCGACGGCGATTACACCCTGTCCATCTACATCGGCAACCAGCTGCTCGACTCCGCAAAGTTCACCGTTCCTATACACAGTATATGCAGTTTTCTTCGTTATGTCAATGCAAATTGTTAACTTTTCAATTCAAAACAGTTTCCAAGAGGTTTATGCGGTTTTTAGCGTTTCTACTTTCTGTATCCCGCTCCATTGTTTCAGAGATCGCGCGGTTGATAAAGCCGTTCGTGCTTTCGCCGTGTGCTTCGGCGTGTACCTGACTTCTTCGCGTTGTTCTGCTGTCATACGAATCTCAACACGAACGAATTTGTCCATGTAGTTTTTCTGTGCGCGTTTTTGTGCCTCTGTTTTCTCTGGCATATCTAACTCCTTTCGCTTTTATAGCATCATTATACATCAAAAGAGAATCTACCGGTAGATACATAATGTACAAATCTACCGGTAGATATTTGTGGATATCGCCTATTGATATCTACCGGTAGATATCTTATAATGAAGACAGTCAAGGGAACAAACGAAAACAGTTCAGACACCGGCAGAAGATGGGTGAAGAACGCCTATAAGAGCTGGGAAGGAATCAGCAAAGCGCAGCAAGGCTCGCGAGATCAGTTGAAAGCCCCCAGCCGCCAGAGTTCCCCAAGACAAAGAAAAAAGCGCCCTGCAAGCCGTAGGAAGCACACGCAGGACGCAACCACAAAAGGGGTCGTGGACAGTATACCACGCCCCGCCGAAAAATGAAAGGGGTTATACATGAGCAACACAGAAATTCAGAGCAAGGTCAACGAGCTTCGCGAGCTGCGCCGCATGGCCGACGAGTTGGCAGCCGAGATCGAGAGCATTCAGGACGCGATCAAGGCACACATGACCGCCATCGATACCGACACACTAACGGGTGTTGACTACAAGATCACATGGAATAGCGTAACGAGCAGTCGCTTTGACAGCACGGCGTTCAAGAAGGCAATGCCCGAACTGGCCGAGCGCTTCACCAAGTCCACCACCAGCCGCCGTTTCACTGTGGCGTGAGGGGCGGCAATGACGAAACAATACGACAAGCACCCCAGCTGGTTCAAGATGAAGCTGGGCGCCGGGAACTGGTCAGGCAGCTTTCCCCGGAAACAGCAGTGAACGTGCTGCTGGCCTGCTGGGACTTCTTGGAGACAGGCGAAAAGCCCGCAAACCTGTCTCCCATCGAAAGCGTTGCGTTCTCTGCGTTCATGCCGGACATGGAAGAAGCCTGGGGCGCGATATGTGCAGCGAATCACGGCAAGACATGGCGCTGATCGGTCGATATCGACCGATATCGAAATGACACAGAAGTAGAAGAAGAAACAGAAGTAGAAGTAAGAAGTAGACTGTATAAGGGGTATAAGGGGAACGGAGCCGCTTCCGCGCTCCGCTCCACCCACCCCGACAAAGGAGGCAGATACTTGCTGTTTGATTTTGGACAAATTCGCGGATATCACAGCGTCGGTATTCCCCGGAGGCCGTATACACGCTGGACGAAGCGCTTGGCGTGTTCCGGTACTACTTCGAGCAATACGAGGCACACACCGGCAGACCGCACCCGCCGATCTGTGCAAGTCAGATCGTGCGCATCATCCAGGATATGCCGTGGATCGAGCAGGCCGACCGTGGCAGCGCATACGCCGACATTCCGCCGGAGAGCTACCCGCCCATGATCGACCAGCATTTCCAGACAAGATACCGCCGCTGCGCTTACAACATCAACCACTTTTCTAGCGGGCGCATTCAGGGACTTGCGCTTTTTATGAAACGTGCTACTAAGGAGAATTTTATGACAGACATATCCACAAGCGAAGTTGAATTGCTTCGTGCCAGATTGAAGGGCCATTGTCTTGGCGCTCTCTACTAAAGAGCAGAAGGAACTTTTGAGAATGATCAAAGGAGGGCAGGGCAGCGAAAGCAGAGAACTGTACAGCAAAGACAGAATGTAGCAATGGGAGGGATTGAAAAATGAGCGATATCAAAGACAATCTGTACAGTCAGATTCTTTCTCTTAACGAAAATGAAGTACGCATTTTCCTTGCTCTTATGCAGGACAAGTTGCTCGAGGAATCTGCTGCTGTACCGGACATAACTCCACCGGAGGGAATGACAAAAAGCCGACTGCAAGCGCCTCATTAAGTCAATACGCACAAAACAGCCCTACGCCGATGCACGCACACAACAGTACAGCCTGCGGGTAATCTCCCACATTCGCAATGTGTGGGTTCCGCAGATCAAAAAGCCATGACCAACAAGCAGGCTGAGGTCATGCGGCTGGCTGTACCGGCAGGGCTCAGCACCTGCGAGATTGCCCAGCGGCTCGGCGTGACAAGATCAATGTCCGCTACTTACGCGCGCCGCAAGCCAACGGCAAAAAACCCAAGTCAACGTACCGGTATCGAAAGCCCCGCACGGTCTGTCCCTACAGCGCCAGCTGCTTCACCTGTCCGCTCCCAGATTGTGTAATTCCTGCCTGCCAGATCGTCAACCTTCTGACAGATGACTTTGTGTATCGCCCAGACGATTAAAAATCATATACCGCTGTGAGGCCGTACAAGCCCCACAGCGGCGTTTTTATTCTCCCGCATAAACGAGCGGGTATATGGCTTCTGGCGGCGTGTGCGGCGTTGCAACAGCCGCACAGCAAACGAACGTTCGTGTTTCAGTTGCCGTTATGCTTTTGCGCCTGCCAGACGCACGCCGACACGCTGCGTCTCCTCGTTGTTGAGCTGGTAAACCACGCGGCCAAACTCTCTGTGGTCGACCTGTAAAATGACGGTCTGCTGACGGTTCCCGATTCCGCCGCCGTATGCGCGGAGTTCTTCACGAACCATCTGCCGGATGAGATCAGCAGGCGCTTCGACGTTCGTACCGCGCTTCTGGTCGCCCAACACAGCCGAGGAACTCACGATTCGGAGGAATGACCGCACCGGTGGCAAGACGGGGCAGCGCGACGCGCTCAATATTCGGAATACTGATACCGAACGTTTTGCCACCAAGTCCCGGCTTTATCACATCCAGCCAATCGGGCGTTGTGAAGCTCACCATATTCAGCTTGGAGATCAGCCAGTTCACGCCGTCAATGATCAGGTTCACAGCGCCCTCAAAAGCCCGACGATCCCGTTCCAAACCCCCTTGAAGATCTCCTGTATGCCGTTCCGGGCCTTTTCCCCAGTCGCCTGTAAACACGCCGGACACGAACTCGATGATTCCTGCAGCACCTTCTTCGCATTCTCTTTCAGCATGGTAAACAGGTCAATGATCGGCTGCAGGCCCGCCTTGATGCCGTTCAGCAGGCCGGTGATGATATACCCGCCCTGTTCGGCCATGACCTTAGACGGCGAAGCGATCCCGAAAGCTTTCTTGAAGCCGTCAATAAACGGCTGGAAGATATGCTCTTTGATCCACTGCCCGATGCTTTTAAGCGCATCGGCAATGCCGTTCAAAAGTCCTTGATCGTGAATTTTCCGTCTTCGTATGCGACTTCATGCCACCAGTCAACAACGTCGTTCCATGCGTCTTCGATCAGCCCCCACAGGAACCCCGCGAGGCCGCCGAGCGCGGAACCGATTGCTTCAAAGAAAGAATCTGCCACGCCTGCCCAGTCGATATTCGCGAGGAACTCCGCAATCTGATGGCCCAGTGCCTGCCAGTCAATACTCTGGATCGTGTCCGACATGGAATCGAAGAACCCAATAATCGCTGACTGGCTGCGTGCGCAAGCTCCTTCATATCCACGTTAAGCAGGAACCCGGCCAGTGTTTCCAGCGCGATCTTGAACTTTGCCCACAGAAAGCATACCGACGCTATACCAGTCGATTTCAGAGACCATCGCGTTGAACATCGCCGCCAATTTCGCACCGAGCTTCATCCAGTCAAACGTATAGATAAAGTTCACCAAAAATGCGATTGCAAGATTTAACCCAGCCCCAAGCGCCACGCCGAGACTTGTCCAGTTGATCTGATCGACAAGTCCATTGAACGCATTTGCAAGGTCACGTCCAAGCTGCGACACCTTTTCCAAAACGTCTGGGAAGGTGAATGCTTCGTAAAGCTTTGAAGAAAAACCGTTCAGCCAGTCCGCAAAGGAAGCGAATGCTTCTTTTCAGTTTCGGGATCCCGTCGACAAGGATCTTATCGAGCATGGCGGAAAAAGCTTCGCCCCACGAAGCGAAGTCAAGCGGTTTCGATCGCGACCGTCTCAAACATATCCGCCGGTGAGGTCTCGGAGCTTCCGCCTCCACCGCTGGAAGTGTCCTTCGTCGTGATCTGGTTGATCTCGTCGAAGCTCGCCATGCTCTTGCTGGCGTCTTCCGCTGCTGCGCCGGTTCCTTCGATGCTCTTTGCGTAATCCTCCTGCACTTTGGTTGCGCGCGTGTAGGAGGATTTACCAGTCAGGGCTGCTGTGAACCGCGCGATATAATCCGCCGCTTTGGACAGCATATTGATAAACCGCGTCAGGATCGGCTCAATCGTCTGTAAGATCGGCGCAAATGCCGTTGCAAGCGCGTTTTCAGCTGCGTCAGCGAGGATTTGAGGTTTGACAGGCTCTTGTTCGTGCTGGCGAGAGAACTGCGCAAGATTCTTGAAGCCGTCCGTCAGCGCAGGCGCAGCTTTCCGAAAAGGGCGTATAGGCCGCGAAGCCCCAGCGCATACCGGAGCATATTCTTTATCCCGCCGCCGAACGCGCCGTTTGTCTTTCCTGCCGTTTTGAATAGGTTCAGAAACGCCTTTCCGGCGCGGCCCGCAAGCGACACGAGCTTTTTCAGGCCGCTGCCTGCCGCAGATAAAAAGCCCTTCGTGACCGTTTTCCCCGCTGACAGGGCGGCGGAAGCGATCTCCTTGAATCCTGCTGCAAGGCCGCTTAAAACAGTTTGCAGCTTCGGCACGTCCGCGCCGCCCGTGAAGCTTTGCAGAACCGACGCAAGCTTTCCCTTCGCCGTATCTTCCGCACCGCCGCGTTCTGCCGCTGCCAGCTCCTGCGCCTTCTGCGAGACCTCACCATAGCGGAGCTTTACGCCGTCCAGCTCCATCTGCGTGTTTTTCAGCGATTGATTCTGCTTTTCAATCGCCGCCTGCACAGATGTGATCTTCTCCTGCATGGCGGAGATCTTCGTCACATTTTCGGGCGATATGATCGCCTTGCCGCCCTCGATCTTTGTCTGTGCCTGAAGCTCCGCAAGCGCTTTCTGTGCCTGCTCCAGCTCCGCCGTCAGCGCGCCCTTTTTGCTTTTGCCGACGGTCAGCTCCTCTTGCAGCTTGAGAACCTTCTGTTCCAGCCGCTGAAGCTCCTTGTCGGCCTTTCCCGTATTCAGGTTCACGCCAACGGATACAGAAGCATCGTCTTTCATGGAATCACCACTCTTTTCAGATTCTTCATTCTGCGGGGATATTCCCGCCGGAACATCCCCGCAGTCTTTTCTTTTTTTCGCCCAGCGCTCCGTGTATTTCTGAATGCGCGGATTCGTACGCAGCTTTTTCCCGCGTCATTGTCGCATCGACCTGATCCAGAATAGCCAGCATAAGGTTCGCCCAGACCGGCAGGCCGTCGGCCAGCGCATAGACGTTCATAGAGCCGAACAGTGCCGCACAGACGGGCGCTTCAAACAGCCCGTCGATCATTTCCCGCATTTTTTCGTCATGCTGGCGGGCAATGTCGAATATCTTTCGCTTGTCCGCGCAGGCGTCCATTTCGCTCCGGTAGGTCTGCTGTTCTGCGTCCAGCTTTTCAAAAACATCGTAGATCCGCTCCACAAAGGCCGCGTCGGTCGGATTGAACGAAACACTGACCTGATCATTGAGCCGAAATTCCTGTTTGCCGGTACTGAATTTGATTTCTTCCATGTTAATTTCTCCTTTTGTGGTTTTAAGAGATCTTTTTCCGGGCGATCCGCTTTGTCCGGTATTTTCATGATGACCGCATCGCAGTCCTTTGGGCGCTCTGCCGGTGCCATGCTGGAATACAGTCCTTCCACGAGATTGAACCACAGCGGCGCGTGATCTGCTGATGCCATGACCGGCGTCGTGCCGAAGATCGCCTTGCAGATGCCGCCGCCCAGAAGCGCGTCCAGCTTCACACGCATTTCTGTGTCCATACTGGTGAAGACCTCATACGATTTGTGGCCTGCATTGCGTCTGCCGGGTCGGCACTTTTTTCTGCGTCCGGCGCAGCGCTTCCTGCATCGCGTCCAGTTCACAGACCAGCGCCCCGAATGCTTCCCGGTAGGCGCGATCCTCAGGCATGAAAATGACCTCTACGTCGTTTACTGTGAATGCCATATGTCCCTCCCTTCAATCCAGTTCCTGCTTCATCGCTTTCCCGGCAACGTCGCGCCACTTTTCAAGGTTCTGTGCTTTGGACGCTTCGAACCAGTGAGATTGTGCCTGATTGTGAAAATATTTGGTGAACACAAGATTTTTTGTCGGTCAGCACCTTTGCCATCCCCTTCTTTGCGTATGTGCTCCCGGTCTCCGGATCTACCATAACTTTCCCGTAGTAAAGATACCGCGCATACGGCCCCGGATAGATGATCGTATTGCCAGATACGCGCGTTCTTTCGTCAAGGGAACCGGTCAGGAACGGCACATACGGGCTTGTATCTTTGCCGCCTGAACAGCGACGATATGTTCCGCCCTTGTCGCGGCCTTGCCGATTGCGGCGGCCAGCGCTTCTGAAAGATTTGTCTGGACTTTGAATGTCAGCATATCACATCTGCCCGCGCAGCATGGCGTTGAACAAGGCACCGCTGGCCTTTTTCGTCCTTACGCTTTTCGCCCAGTTTCTGCGCGTAGCGTTCAACAGTTCTGCCCAGTTCGGACGCAGCAATGCGGTTTGCGGCAAGATCACGGCGGGCGAGGTCTGCCGCCTGCTCGTCAATCTTCCGGCGGTCAAGGGCGTCCAACAAGACCTCGGCGCGAATGCTTTTATATGCCTCATTCTGTGCCGTGCGCTGCTCCTTTCCTGCCGGGCGCGGTATTCGGCTTTCAGGCGGCTTCTGGCGGCCCGGTATTCAGGGCTGCTTTACGTTCGAGTTCCGCTTTTGCAGCCGCGTCAGGTAGGCTTCGTCACTGTCATAGTCACTGCGCTTGACAAGGTCGAGTGCGCTGCTCATGTCAAAGCCGAATGCGGCCTTCGCCTTCTCCCTTACGCGTTCTCGGCAGTTTCAATATTTGCATTTAAGTTCATGTAAAAATCCTTTCTTTTTAGATGTCGATGATGATAACCGGGGTATCCTGTGGCGTATTCCGGTGAATATGCTCCGTTGCCAGCGCCTGCGTCTTAAAGACGTCCGTGCGGGGCGGTGTCATTGGGCCTCCACGCCTTCGCGTCGGTGTCTGCCTGCCGTGCCTGCACAAGATTGTCATAAGGCCGCAGCGTATTCATCTCGGGCTGTCTCTGAAAGCAGCGTCAAGCTGCCGTGCGTATGTGTTGTATCTGCTCATAATTTTTCCTTTCTGCGGTCTTTCCCGCCGTCTATCAATTCAAATTTGGACAGTTTTCATAGCCGTTGCGGAATACGCTGTCGGCCTCTCAAGCTGACCTCGAAAAGCGGGGGGTATGGTAGCCGCTGCTGTCCTTTTTACAAGTTCGCGGTTTGCATCGTCCAGCTTTGTTTTAACCCATTCATTTTGTTTTCCTCCGTATTGTTCTTTTTGCCGAAAAAATCCGGAAAAAACATAGTCGGCGGAGTGTTCATAAATAGGAAGAAAAGGCTGGTTTGTTTGGGTTTTTATACAACAGGCCTGAATCTGTATACAGAAAATCTTAAGTTTTCTGAGGTTTTTCTGTGTGCCGGTTCGATGCAGAACGCATATATGCAAAAAAAAGTTAAGGTTTTTAAGGTTCTGTACGGTGTCTGCCCGGTTTTCTGCGCGCGCGTGCGCGCGTAGTCGTGTCCAAAAACTAAAGCACCCCAGACATACGTTTCGCAGCGTTTGGCAGACCGTGGGCGTTCTGAGCGCTTTCAGGGCGGCTGTGCGAAGCTTTGCGTCGACCGGCTTGTCGTACCAAAAAGCGTCGATCATGGCTTCCCTCAGATTCTCCGGCAGGCTTTGCAGGGATTCCTATGTACAGCGTCTGCAAGCTCCTGCTGTTCAACTGCTTCAAAGGCCCGCGCTGCCGCTACGTCTGAATAATATCGCAGAATACAGTCCTCGTCCGCACCAGCGGGCGGTACGTCCAACGAGGTTGCATCGTTGAGCGGATCTTTTAACTCATGATTCGTGCGCACCCGATAAGCTGCTGCAAACGCTGATTTCAGGTGAAATGTAAGCCATGTGGAAAACGCGCTGCTTTCCGGCTTCCACGTCTCAACGGCTTTGCAAGCGCGAAAGCCTGCCTGCTCCAGATCCTCAGGGCGACGCCGCGCCTCCCTCAAAGCGCCCTGTACCATCTTCGCGCCTGCTGCATCACGTACTGACGGCAGGCCAGCCACAGCACCAGAATATCCTCTTTTCCGTCCTGAACGGCTCGTGGCTGCGTTTGTCTCCGCGCTCTGCTGTGTCACTGCATTTTGCGTCCTCCTGCGGTAAAAATGAATTTGCAAAAACTGATTCGTTCCACAGGCGCCGCCCGGAAGGGCGGTTTTATTTATAACAGCAGCTCGCGCGCGGCGCGGCTTGCGACGGGCGGCGTCGGCGGTTCGGCGGCTTGCGCCGTCCATGCAGATAGTGATGGGGCGAGCGTTTCCAGCCGGTCATAGATCCGGCGAAGCGACATATCCGATGTTTCCTTGATCTCTTTCAAGCTCAGATTTGTTGTGATAATCAGTGGAAGCCCGGCCTACCCGCGCTGGTCGATCACGGAACATGTAACCTCCGCGCAAAGTCGGTGCCGCGTTCCGCGCCGAGATCGTCAATGACAAGCAGCTGGTAGGCATTCAGGCTGTCCAATATCTGCTGCCGGTCGCGGCTTGACATGACTGTGTTCAGGATCTTCCGAGAAATTCGTGACAAGGGTGCTGACACCCTGCTCAATCAGCGCGTTCGCAATAGCATGGGCCAGAAACGTCTTTCCTGTGCCGACGCTGCCTGAAAACAGGGCCCCATAATTCTGTTTCAAAATCTCGGGCCACTTCTCCACATACCGGCGGCAGGGCGGGAAATCTTCTCATTCGCACCATCATCAGCGTCAAACGTGTCGTGACGGAATGTTGTGATTGCAAGTCCCGTGCCTGCCCATGCCTGCACAAGCTGCGCCTGAATTCCCGCTGTCGGGCCTGTGCTTCCTCCGTCTCACGCTGCTTTCGGGCGCAAGCGCAGGAAACATGCCGCTGCATGGTCTTTGCTGCTGGCCGCAGGTCATGGTGACCTCGATCAGCGTCGCTTCCCGCAGGCTGGACAGCGTTCAAAGAACGGTTTGGTCTGGTGAAATGATTGGAAATTCCGCCTTATCCAAAGAAATCTGCCTCCTCGGTAATTCCGCTGATGTGCGGACACGGTTCTTGTCCTGCGCCTTCTGCTGCGCGTCCGACCGCTCCACGTCCGAACCGCAGCCTTCCAGTCGACGATGGGCTTATTCCTGCCCTGCTTCCAGCCGTTGGCAGAGTAGAAGTCAACGAACTTTTCCGGGTCAACGCACAGTGCTTCCTCGTTCTTGGCAGTAAGCCCTGACCTCATCAACGGTGGGTGGTGAAGCGCGGAGCGCGCGGCAATCCGCCGCCTTCTCTTTATTCTGCTTTGTTCTGTTAAGTTTTGTTATGTTATGTTCAGGTTCAAGCTGGATCCAAGCGCTGTTTTCCGCTCTGGAACCATACTGACAAGTACCCAACGCCCAGCGCTATCTTCGGATACCAAAGCACGTTTGACACAAAAAATTGTCTCGTGGTATCGGTCATTCTTGAGTGTGTTATTGATGTTCCAGTCTACAACCCGAGCGATTACGCCACTCTCGAAGGAATGATGTAGCCCTTTGAAGCCAGCACCGAAGATCATCGTCATTGCAACACCGCGAGCGATTTTCTTCGGTGACGCGACAAAACCGTCATCGGAAATCGCCGTGCATGCCCAAATGAAATACAAGGCCTGTGCGCTTGCGGACATATCGAGGTTGTCGGTATCAGTGACAGCTAGTAAACATTCGCTTTTGTGCCATATGCTCACCACCCGCGATCTGCTCTTGTCCGGCCATATCCGCGAGCGCCGCCTCTGCTGCGCAGGCAATTCCAGCAATCTCCAGCCGCCCACGACGGCTCATGGGAGCGGGCAAGCGTCTTCCGGACATTCGGGCAGGAAATATCCGTGCAGGCAGTCCGACAAAATCAGCTTGCCGTCCTTCGCTCTGTCTGAATCCGCCCTGACCTCCCGCTCGTCCTGATTGGAGGGCGGCAAGCTCCGACAACTTGATTCCGTTCTCTGCGCCGGGGTGAAGCAGATCGAAGATCAACACAGTTCGATTCACTCGCGGGTCTCCTTATGGCGGCGGCTTTTCAGCTTCCAACTGCTCAACAAGCGCATTTACATTCAAGGTAACGATTTCCGCTCTTTATTCCGTGGCGTTTCGGCGGCCATAATGCGCAAACCTGTACTCCGGCAAAATTCCAAGTGCGGCTGTTTGGCGAATAGTTTTTGAATTGCGTCATAACGATCCTCCTTTTGATGAAGACATTCTTCAAAAACTCAACGTTTATAACCAAATTATATCATTGACGTTCTTTCCATTTCTATGCTATTATTTGAATAATAAATATTATTGCAAGGGAGATATTATCTTGAAAAATAGATATACAGGGTATGAAAGATAGTAGGTCCAAACAGATTGGGCAAAGGATAAGAGCGAACGCAAAAGAAAGGCTGGAGTCAAGGAGAACTTGGTGTTCAAATAACAGATATGTTAGGCGCAACTAACCCCTGACGGAAAGGGTAAAAAGTCAAGGGAATGTGTCTGAATGGGAAACCGGGAGCCGCATTCAACATTTGAAAATTTGCTATGCCTTTCCACTTTGTTTAACTGCGATCTTTGGATACCTTCTTTGCGACTACGATGGAAGGCGCACGAAGATGACATTGCAAAGAAACAGGCTTATCGAGTTGAAGCAACACGGACGCTGATTTCACATGTAAACACGGGGAATTACAGATGCGGCTGACGTTCTTAACGCCCACACTGCTTGATCTGTTGACAAGAAGAAATATACAAGTTGCCGGGCAATTATTGGACTGTTACATTGCTTTTCTCTTATCATTGCATTGGTACCCAAAGCAAATCTTTTTCGTCTGGCCCCACGCATTACCGAGGCTGAAACAGACGGATATATTTCTACCTCTGCAATTCGTCTTGATCGATAGGACGATTGAATATGCAGTTTTAATGAACATTCAGGAGGAAGCGTTAATTAGGCTAAAAATACAATTTCAAAGGATAGTGAGGGTAAAACATGGCTAACATCCAAGAACGCCGCGACAAGGCCGGGCGGGATTTGATTTCTATTCCATCCGCGTTCATCGCGCGAGGCGGGGACCGGATGGGAAGCATCTGAAAGCCGTGGACGCTACACGTTCGAGGATTTTCGCCCACGTGGACGGAAAGGAGCGCACGAGGCCGAAGGCGTTTGCCGCGACCTTTGAGAAGGAATGCAGAGCGGGCGTCACCACTGACCAGCCGCCAGAAGTTTCGAGACGTACTGCGAATATGTATTGCCATGAAGAGAGCAGCGCGGAGCGAAAGCACTCCCACGATCGTCCGCTACAAGGAGCTGACCAGAGCGCATCTATCCGGCTGATCGGTCATATCAAGCTGAAAGATCTCCGTGCAGACCATCTGAATAGCTTCTATACGGCGCTCAGGGAAAGCCGGGGCAGAACAAGCACTTGCAGGTTCCGGCTGTCTGCGAAGACCATTCTGGGCATCACCGGCTGATCTCTACGGTTCTTGACCAGGCGGAGAAGGAAGGCCAGATTCCTTCAACGTCGCGGCAAAACCACTTCCGAATCGCCAGAAAAGTAAACTACTTCCAGCGGAGCAGATCGCGAGCGATCCGCGACGCCATCAGAGCAGGAACCGCTGAAATGGAAACGCTGACACACCTGTTTCTGCTGACTGGCGCACGGCGCGGGGAATTGCTAAGGCCTGAAATGGGCGCCGTTGACTTTGAGAAAGAACCGCGTCCATATCACCGCTTAACGTTCTGTATGCCCCGGATCGCGGGATCTATGAGGATACCAGCACAGCCGTCTGACCGCTAATACGCTTCCGGCAGAGACAATGCAGCTTCTCCGCACTTATCGCGCATGGCAGAACACCGAGCGGCTGCGGCTGGGCGGAATTCTGCATGAGAATCAGGGCTTTGTCTTCTCGCAGGAGAACGGCAGCCCCATGCACCCGGACAGCGCGACAGACTGGATGAGCAAATTCAGCAAGCGCCACGGCC
>VOFG01003391.1_pt1 | contig 16456 bp, 18 predicted proteins | sample 5384171 | NCBI WGS metagenome assembly VOFG01 (sample SAMN12384726, study PRJNA508395) | human gut metagenome | isolation source: healthy gut F | host: Homo sapiens
ATTAATTTGGTAACGGCGGACTCCGTCGTACTGTCATATCCGGAGACGACCCTGCCTGCAACAACTGATATCCGGTTTCGTAACGTTCCATTTCTACGGTACCTGCACTACATTGTGTCACGTTGACAATGATGATTCCCCGTGCACTGGCCTGGCAGAGCAAGCGGATGAACCATTCCTTCCGGGGAGCGTTGCCGGAACCGTACGTTTCGAGTACTACCGCTTTCAATCCTTCTATTTTCAGAATGGCAGCCACTACATTCTCCTGAATGCCGGGGAAAAGTTTCAGAACGACCACATTGGTATCCAGTAAATAGTGCGGTTTCAATTCCCGTTCTTCTCCGTTCACATGAATCTGTACATTATTATATTTAATATGAATCCCCGCTTCGGCCAGTACCGGATAATTGAATGACCGGAAAGCGTTGAAGTTTTCGGCATTTATTTTGGTAGTGCGATTTCCCCGCATCAAATGGTTCTCGAAGAAGATACAGACCTCCGGGACAAGCGCTTTTCCTTCCTTATTCTGTGCAATGGCAATTTCAATACTCGTCATCAGATTTTCCTTTCCGTCCGTGCGGAGTACCCCTATCGGCAGTTGCGAACCTGTCAGAATAACAGGTTTGTCCAGTCCTTCAACATGAAGCTGAGTGCTGACGCAGTGTACGCCATTGTGTCCGTGCCATGCAGAATGACGAATCCCTGATAGCGGTCGTAATTTTCGTGAATGATACAGACCAGCTTCCGCCACATATCCGGTTCCATGTCCGAAGAATCCATGGGAGGGTCAAACTGGTAAGTATCAATTGGAAAGTTGAATTTCTGCAATTCGGGAACGTGTTTCTGAAGTTGTTCGAAGTTGAAACTCTCCAAAGCACCGGTTGTGGTGTTTTCAATCATACCAATTGTTCCACCTGTGTATATTAACAATACGGAAGTATTTAAAGGGTACATAAGCTAATTTTCTGCGATTGTTTTCGCAAATATAACAATATAATTGATAAATAAGTAGCAAAATGTCATAAAAATGCTGTCTGTTGATTGAGGAGAAAAGAAACGTAGGATTCTTTTTATCAGAAAAAAACGGGAAAAAGTGATAGATTGAATGTTTTTATTATTACTTTTGCGACACTTATCAAAAACAAGAGTAGAAACAAGGACTATGATGAAGTACTATCCGCATACAGTCACATCCATGTGCACCATGACCCTTTGGGGTTGAGGGATAGTATTTGTGTATCTACGTGATTCACGCCTGTGTAAGTAGGCAAAATTCAAATTAAACTTTTTCGTAAACAACCAATCGTTCTGTAAAACTATACACAGGACATTGCATTAAAATAAGTATCTTCATGAAAGTAATGAAATTCGGCGGAACGTCCGTAGGTTCCGTGAACAGCATTTTAAGTGTAAAGAGAATTGTAGAGTCGGCATCGGCCGGCGAACCGGTTATTGTAGTAGTTTCCGCATTGGGAGGCATCACTGATAAATTGATAAACACATCGAAAATGGCGGCTACCGGAGATTCGGCCTATGAGGGTGAGTTCCGCGAAATTGTTTATCGTCATGTGGAAATGATTAAAGAAGGTGGTTCCTGCCGGAGAAGGGCAAGTGGTGTTGCAACGTCAGATTGGCGAATTGCTGAATGAATTGAAGGATATTTTCCAGGGTATTTACCTGATTAAAGACCTTTCCCCGAAGACTTCGGACACAATCGTAAGCTATGGCGAGCGCCTTTCATCTATCATTGTTGCCGAGCTGATTAAGGATGCCAAGTGGTTCGATTCGCGTACTTTTATCAAAACTGAAAAGAAGCATAACAAACATACGATTGACGCTGATCTGACCAACAAACTGGTAAAAGAGACTTTCAGCTCTATCCCGAAAGTAGCATTGGTGCCGGGCTTTATTTCTTCCGACAAGACAACCGGAGAAGTAACCAATCTCGGTCGCGGCGGTTCGGATTATACGGCTGCCATCATTGCTGCGGCGCTCAATGCCGACAGTCTGGAGATATGGACAGATGTGGATGGCTTTATGACTGCTGATCCGCGTGTGATTTCAACGGCTTATACTATCTCCGAACTTAGCTATGTAGAAGCAACCGAACTTTGTAACTTCGGTGCGAAAGTAGTTTATCCGCCGACGATTTATCCCGTATATCATAAGAATATTCCTATTATAATAAAGAATACGTTCAATCCGGATGGAGTGGGGACCGTCATCAAACAAGAAGTCTCCAATCCGCATAGCAAGGCGATTAAAGGAATTTCCTCTATCAATGATACCAGTCTGATTACGGTTCAGGGATTGGGTATGGTAGGTGTGATTGGTGTGAACTACCGTATCTTTAAGGCGTTAGCGAAGAATGGAATCAGTGTATTCCTTGTTTCGCAGGCTTCATCGGAGAACAGTACTTCTATCGGTGTACGCAATGCGGATGCAGACCTGGCTTGTGAAGTGCTGAACGAAGAATTTGCAGAAAGAGATAGAAATGGGAGAAATTTCCCCGATTCTCGCCGAAAGAAACTTGGCGACAGTCGCCATTGTAGGTGAGAACATGAAGCATACGCCGGGCATTGCAGGTAAATTGTTCGGTACGCTGGGACGCAACGGTATCAATGTGATCGCTTGTGCACAAGGCGCATCGGAAACCAACATCTCTTTCGTTGTCGATGCAAAATCATTACGTAAATCGCTGAACGTTATCCACGACTCTTTCTTCCTGTCCGAATATCAGGTCTTGAATTTGTTTATTTGCGGTATCGGTACGGTAGGCGGAAGCCTGGTAGAGCAGATTCGTTGTCAGCAAGAGAAGCTAATGCTGGAAAACGGACTGAAACTGCACGTTGTAGGTATCATTGACGCAACGAAAGCGATGTTTAGCCGTGAAGGGTTCGACCTCGCCAATTTCCGTGAAGAACTGCAGCAGAAAGGAAAAGACAGTAACCTGCAAACAATTCGTGACGAGATAGTAGGCATGAATATCTTCAATTCCGTATTTGTAGATTGTACGGCCAGTCCCGATATTGCTTCACTCTACAAAGATCTTTTGCAACACAATATTTCCGTTGTAGCTGCCAACAAGATTGCCGCTTCTTCGGCATACGAAAACTATCGTGAACTGACGCCGATCGCCCGTCAGCGCGGAGTGAAGTATCTGTTTGAAACCAACGTAGGTGCGGGACTTCCGATTATCAACACTATCAACGACCTGATTCATAGTGGTGACAAAATCTTGAAAATCGAAGCAGTACTTTCGGGTACATTAAATTATATCTTCAATAAGATTAGCGCCGACATTCCTTTCAGCCGTACTATCAAAATGGCGCAGGAGGAACGTTACTCGAACCCGACCCGCGCATCGACCTGAGCGGAAAAGACGTTATCCGCAAGTTGGTGATTCTGGCGCGTGAAGCGGGATACCGCATCGAACAGGAAGATGTGGAAAAGAATCTCTTTGTGCCGAACGATTTCTTCGAAGGTTCCTTGGATGACTTCTGGAAACGGGTGCCCAGTCTCGACGCAGACTTTGAAGCTCGCCGCCAAGTATTGGAAAAGAGCATAAACATTGGCGTTTCGTTGCCAAACTGGAAGACGGAAAAGCTTCTGTCGGTTTGCAGGAAGTAGGAGCCAACCACCCGTTCTACGGTCTGGAAGGCAGTAACAATATCATCTTGCTGACTACGGAACGTTATAAAGAATATCCGATGATGATTCAGGGGATACGGTGCCGGTGCCGGAGTGACGGCTGCCGGAGTATTTGCCGATATTATGAGCATCGCAAACGTTTAATGCCTTATGAAACATATTATCATATTGGGTGACGGAATGGCCGATTGGCCTGTGAAGTCATTAGGGAGACAAGACGCTCCTGCAATATGCCAAAACGCCTTACATGGATAAGTTGGCCCGCATGGGACGTAACGGGCGGTTGATAACCGTAGCCGAAGGCTTTCATCCGGGCAGTGAGGTTGCCAATATGTCCGTACTGGGATATAATCTCCCGAAAGTGTACGAGGGTCGCGGACCACTGGAAGCGGCAAGCATCGGTGTAGACCTGCAACCGGGAGAAATGGCAATGCGTTGTAATCTGATTTGTGTGGAAGGGGAGATTCTGAAGAATCACTCTTCCGGACATATATCTACCGAAGAAGCGGACGTGCTGATTCAATATCTGCAAGAAAAACTGGTCAACGACCGCGTGCGTTTCCATACAGGAGTACAGTACCGTCATTTGTTGGTTATCAAAGGGGGAAATAAAGAACTCGACTGTACCCCTCCGCACGATGTGCCTTTGAAACCTTTCCGTCCGCTAATGGTGAAACCTCTGGCACCGGAAGCGCAGGAAACGGCAGACTTGGTTAACGACTTGATTTTGAAATCGCAGGAACTGTTGAAGAACCACCCGTTAAACCTGAAACGCATGGCAGAAGGCAAGGACCCTGCAAACAGTATTTGGCCCTGGAGTCCGGGGTATCGTCCGCAAATGCCTACCTTCTCCGAAACTTTCCCGCAAGTGAAAAAGGGAGCGGTAATCTCGGCTGTTGACTTGATTAACGGAATCGGTTACTATGCCGGTTTGCGTCGTATTGCTGTGGAAGGGGCGACCGGGCTTTATAATACGAATTACGAGAATAAAGTAGCTGCCGCACTGGAAGCACTGAAGACGGACGATTTCGTTTATCTTCATATCGAGGCCAGCGATGAGGCGGGGCACGAAGGGGATATCGACCTGAAACTTCTCACGATCGAGAATCTCGACAAACGTGCCGTAGGACCTATTTACGAAGCAGTGAAAGACTGGAACGAGCCTGTGGCGATTGCCGTATTGCCCGACCATCCTACTCCCTGCGAACTTCGCACCCATACTTCCGACCCTATACCGTTCCTTATCTGGTATCCGGGCATCGAACCGGATGAGGTGCAGGTATACGACGAGGTAGCTGCCTGCAACGGTAGTTACGGTGTGTTGAAAGAAGACGAGTTTATAAAAAGAATTCATGAAATAAGTCACCACAGATTATGAAATATTATAGTACGAATAAACAAGCACCAATGGCTTCCCTCCAGGAAGCAGTGGTGAAAGGGCTTGCAGCCGATAAGGGACTGTTTATGCCTATGACTGTCAAATCTCTTCCGCAAGAGTTTTACGATACGATTGATACATTGTCTTTTCAAGAGATAGCGTATCGTGTGACCGATGCTTTCTTTGGCGAAGATGTTCCTGCCGATACACTGAAACAGATAGTATATGATACATTAAGTTTTGATGTGCCTTTGGTAAAGGTAGCGGACAATATCTATTCTCTGGAACTTTTCCACGGACCGACACTGGCTTTCAAAGATGTAGGCGGCCGTTTCATGGCACGTCTGCTGGGGTACTTCATTAAAAAAGAAGGACAGAAGAATGTGAATGTGCTGGTAGCGACTTCCGGTGATACGGGAAGCGCTGTTGCTAACGGCTTTCTGGGGGTGGAAGGTATTCATGTATATGTGCTCTATCCGAAAGGAAAAGTCAGTGAGATACAGGAAAAACAGTTCACTACATTGGGACAGAATATCACTGCACTCGAAGTAGACGGAACATTCGATGACTGTCAGGCATTGGTAAAAGCCGCTTTCATGGATAAGGAACTGAATGAACATCTTTCCCTGACTTCCGCCAACTCTATCAATGTAGCCCGCTTCCTGCCGCAAGCATTCTATTATTTCTATGCTTACGCCCAGTTGAAGCGTGCCGGAAAAGCGGCTAATGCTGTGATTTGTGTTCCTAGCGGAAACTTCGGAAACATCACTGCCGGATTGTTCGGAAAGAAAATGGGATTACCCATCAAGCGTTTTATTGCCGCCAACAACCGTAATGATATCTTCTATCAGTACCTGCAGACCGGAAAGTACAATCCCCGTCCCTCCATTGCTACGATTGCCAATGCTATGGATGTAGGTGACCCGAGTAATTTTGCCCGTGTAATCGACTTGTACGGCAATTCTCATGCCGCTATCTCTGCCGAGATTTCGGGTACGACTTACACTGACGAGCAGATTCGCGAAACGGTAAAAGAAACCTGGAAAGAACATCACTACCTGCTCGACCCTCACGGGGCTTGCGGATACCGTGCCTTGGTCGAAGGACTGAAAGAAGGCGAGACCGGTGTGTTCCTTGAAACGGCTCATCCGGCCAAGTTCCTTGAAACAGTAGAAAGCATTATCGGCGAATCGGTAGAGATACCTGCCAAATTGCAGGAGTTTATGAAAGGCGAGAAGAAAAGTTTGCAGATGACAAAGGAATTTGCAGATTTCAAGAACTATCTGCTTTCTCTTTAAGTATTCTTTCCTGTTGCCGCATTTTTCAACGTACAGGTAGCAGCTGGAAGGGTTCCTGATAAGGGTGTGTGCCACCGCCTTGGCACGATTGTGACAACGCTGTGTCACAGTTGTGCCAAGCCGATGGCACAACTGTGTCAATGGGGTGGAACAAACTTGGCACAGCGATGTCTGTTTTACATAAAAGCAAGGAATACTAAATACTCTCCCGTGCAATGAATTGTAAACTCATCGGAAGTCGCTTCATTGAGCGTGCCTTGCCACCAATTGGTGAAATCGCTTAGCGGATAAACCAATCCTTCTCCCTTCAATCCTTTCGCTCCGAAATTGATAATGGAAATCTGCTGTCCGGGATGAGCAGCAAAGGTTTGTGTATCTTTTGCAGGAACAAATACTCCATAATCAGTAATGGTCCGTACTTCCATGCCGCTTTTCATATAATCCAGCAGTAGGCTGATATTTCCCAATGTATGGTCTTCCCGTTTGCCGGTCGCTCCGACAATGGCAATTCTCCGGAATCCTCTCTTTTGCAGATACCGGACGGCTTTAGTCTGGTCGTTCGTTTCCTGATCGGGTATCTGATGTATAATAGGGGAGAAGCGTTTGTGGTATTCTGTTGAAAGAGAGTCGCCGTCGCCGATAATCACATCCGGAGTATGTCCGCGGGAAATGTATTCATTGGCTGCACCGTCACAGCAAGCAACAAAACTTGCTTCTTCCAGCATTGTCAGAGGAACGGGGCAAGTTGGGTATTCACCGTTGGCCAGTATCACTGCCTCAGGAATATAGTGTTCGTTTATCATTGCATGTTCATTAATTTTTTCCATTTGAAGTAGCCAAAGATAGCTATAATGGAGTAAAGTCCGTACAAAGCGGAGGTGAAATAGAGGTCTTTATAGATATAAAGTCCGCAACAGACGATGTCGACAAGAATCCAGGCAAACCACTGCTCGATGTATTTGCGTGCCAGCATCCACATTCCGACAATACTCAAGGCAGTGGTAAAGCTATCCAGCCACGGAACGTTACTGTCGGTATATTCGATAAGTATCCATGCAATGCCGATAAAGGCGACAATGAATACAACTGCCAGTGGAAGGTAACATTTCCATGGAGTGTGCACGATAGGGAGGGCTTTGGAGCGACCGGCGGTTGGCTGGTCTGCCGGCCGGCACTTTTTTTCCGGTGTCCCCACATCCAGAAAAACCAACCGTAGACAGCGGCTATCAGATAATAGATATTGATGCCAAAGTCGGCATACAGTCCCGCCTTGTAATATACAAAGATGTAAATGGCAGGCATGACGACACCTGCTATCCAAAGATAGATACTAGCCCGGTATTCCAACCAAAGGTAGACTAAACCGACCGGCGTACCGAATATTTCTAAAAAGTCCAGTTCCATAATCTGCTGATGTCATTAAAAGCGGAAAGACACGTGTCCCAAGACGTTTGTTCCGGCTTGTGCGGCATAGCCGGCATAGTTTCCCCGGTTTTCCACTGTATCGGTGTAATCGCTTGAAGCCCAACCATTGTTTTCATACTCCTCGTTAAAGAGGTTGTAAACGGTGAATCCCAATGTGACTTCTTTCAGAATCTTCTTGGGACGGAAGGTGTACGCCAGATTGAGATTGCTGACAAAGTATTTGTCAAGAGTCAGTTCTTCTACTTCCGCATTGGTCATATACTGTTTGCTTACAAACTGCGATTGCAGGGAAGCCTCGAAGCCTTTATAATTGAAAGAAAAACGGTTGTTGAGCAGGAAGTCCGGCGAAAAAGCGATGTGGGTGTCTTTATGCTTTATCAGGACAGTTGGAAGGGAAGTTACTGTTTCATCTGCGTTATAATGATAGCCCGGCAGACTTTCCACAAAATCCTTGATGCGATTCTTGCTCCATGTGGCATTGATGTCCCACTGAAACCATTTGCACGGTTTGATACCGAGCATTAATTCGATTCCCATGCGGTAGCTGTCCGGAATGTTTTCGGTCAGTGCTTCACCAATATCATTTAAAGCACCGGTGAGGACAAGCTGGTCGGTATAATCCATGTAGTAGAAGTTGGCACCTGCCGTCAGCCATGGGTTGGCAAACGTATATCCCGCTTCGTAATCAAGCAGTTTTTCGGCTTTCGGGTAGGAGTCGGGATCGCCGTCCGTATAATTGTTTCTTGTCGGTTCTTTTTGAGCTACGGAGAAAGAAGCGTACACGCGGTGATTGGGAGTTATATTCCAGTTCAGTCCGACTTTCGGATTGAAAAAATCGAATTTCTTATCTACGGCTAGCGGGCGCAGGGCGTTTTTATTCCAGTCATATTTATCGTTTACTCCATCGATTGTGTAATCAATATGGCGGTATTGCAGGTCGGCATAAGCGCTTAACGTGCTGGTCAGATCATAGTTGGCTTTCAGATAGATATTCCCGTCGGTTTTCTTTGATTTGTTGCGGTAATATTCATGTTCGGGAGACAGGTTGCCGATATAGTTTTTCACCCATGTCACTTTTCCGAAGTTATTTCCCCGGTATTGGTTGAGGCCACCTCCTAAGGAAGCGGTCAGGCGGTTTCCTGTATAATTAAGGGAGAATACACCTCCCCGAATTTGTTGTCCATTTTCTTTTGTCGGACAAGGTCGCTTTCGTTAGTTTCCGTTCCGTCCGGGTTGAATGGTTTTAACCCGTATTCCACCAGGCTGCTTCCGGGTTTATATTCTTCATAATACCCGTCGCCTTTGGTATAGTGTAAGGCTACGTTCAGATTCCATGCGGTAGAAAAACTATGGTTAAGAAGTAGTTGGTAGTTCTTTTGCAGATAGTTATCCGTCTGGTCGGCATAATAATGTTTGTTGCCGTCGGCGTCGGTATACATTTCCCCGCAAGGATTATATCGTCTTCGAATTTCTCCATTTCCTCCTTCGTTGCATATCCCCAGGCATGATAAGTCTTTTCTTTTCCTGCGAATGCGATCAGTTTGACAGACGTATTTTCGGCGAAATATCCTCCTTGCAGATAGTAAGAGTTGAGATTGACGGAGGCGCGGTCGATGTATCCGTCCGTACCGATGTTGGAAAGTCGGGCATCGAATGTCCAGTGATTGTTCAGCAGTCCGGTTCCCACTTTCACCGTTTCCTTGTGCGTATTGAAAGAACCATAGGAACCGTTGAACTCGGCATACGGTTTCATTGCCGCACCTTCCGTCTGCATATTGACGCTGGCTCCGAATGCACCTGCCCCATTGGTGGACGTTCCTGCACCGCGTTGCACTTGCATATCCTTTACGGAAGAAGAAAAGTCCGGCATATTTACCCAAAACAAATTATGGCTTTCGGCGTCATTCATCGGTATCCCGTTCACGGTGATGTTGATGCGTGTACCATCGGTTCCGCGTACACGGAGGGTTGTGTAACCGATACCGGCTCCCGCATCCGATGTGGTCAGGGTAGAAGGAGTCATGCTCAACAGGTAAGGAATATCCTGTCCGAAGTTTACTTTTTTAAGTTCTGCTTTTCCTATATTGGTGAATGCCATCGGTGTTTTTGCTGTGGCACGTGTAGATACTACCTGCACTTCTTGCAGGTTAATTACTTTCAAACTGTCGGATTCTGCACTCGTTCGTGCATGGACAGTAATGCCTACGCCCAATAAAGCGACGACACTCCATACTATTTTTTTCATCTTGCTTATTAATTAGTTCTCTACGCCGGCATTACCCGGATCAGATTCTATGGGTATGTTCTCAGCCCGTCATGTTAAGGCACCCCTACCAGTGAATCGGTTACAAAATTACGCCTTTACGGGAAGAATGCAAAAAAACTTTTAGATTTGCTTAAAACAATGTAACTTTGTCGTTTGTTGAAATAACCAAACAACAGTTTATTCATTTTAATTCAGATAAATTATGCTACTATTATTTTCAAGCGACAGCAACACAGCTTGCGGATTCTACACAAATCGTCGCAGATAAATTAATGAAAGAAGCGATTGCTAATGCCGACGGCTTAGATAAACTATCGCTCATCACCCAACAACTGCTGGATTTTGCCATTCGTGCCGGAGAGCGTATCTTGATTGCGGTCATCGTCTTTATTGTAGGACGTTTCCTTATTTCAATGCTCAACCGATTTGTCGGACGTCTGATGGACAGGAGAAAGGTGGATATAAGCATCAAGACTTTTGTGAAGAGTCTGGTAAATATTCTGCTGACCATTCTGTTGATTATCTCCGTAGTCGGTGCTCTGGGAGTCGAAACAACTTCTTTTGCAGCCCTGTTGGCTTCTGCCGGTGTGGCTGTCGGTATGGCGTTGTCCGGTAACTTGCAGAACTTTGCAGGCGGACTGATCGTGCTTTTATTCAAGCCTTATAAGGTAGGAGATTGGATTGAAAGTCAGGGAGTTTCCGGAACGGTCAAGGAAATACAGATATTTCACACCATTCTGACTACCGGAGATAATAAAGTGATTTATATACCGAACGGTGCAATGAGCAGCGGAGTGGTGACAAACTATAATACACAGACAACGCGCCGTGTAGAATGGATTGTAGGCGTGGATTATGGAGAAGATTACGATAAAGTGCAGCAGATCGTGACTGATATTTTGGCTGCGGACAAACGTATCCTGAAAGATCCGGCTCCATTTATCGCTCTTCATGCATTGGATGCCAGCAGTGTGAATGTAGTAGCCCGTGTATGGGTGAACAGCGCCGATTATTGGGGAGTTTATTTTGATATCAACAAGGCAATTTATGCCACCTTTAATGAAAAAGGCATTAACTTCCCGTTCCCGCAACTTACGGTACATCAGGGAAATTGATAATTCTACGCTATATGCAAAAACGAGAGAGTTTCACTTCGGTGAGGCTCTCTCGTTTTATAGATGAAAAATTGTCTGGTGTGATTGGAAAAGGAATTTCTTTTATTTTATGCCGAAATCTTCGGCCAGTTCGTATCTGTCTTCTTTCATCCCCAGCACATGGTTGATCTTTCTTCTTTTCTCCAGATCCTTAAAATAGTTTTCCACCACCATGTAAAGGTCGAAATTAGTGGTTGACCCTGCGGCCATATCGAGTGATTCCACCATTTTTTCTACTGCTTGGTGAATTTTCTCTGCGTCTATCAGATGCAGTTCGTTGCTGTGTATTAAATATTTTTCCATGACTGCAATGTTTTAATGTTATATTAGTATAACGTTCGGCAGTCATGGAAAGTTCAGTGTTCCGGACTAGACTCTAGCAAGTGCCTGTTCCAAATCGGCAATCAAATCGTCGATATGCTCCGTGCCGATAGACAAACGGACAGTGCCCGGATAAATTTCCTGTTCTGCAAGTTCCTGCGCGTTGAGTTGCGAATGAGTGGTACTTGCCGGATGAATGACCAGTGATTTTACGTCAGCCACATTGGCCAGTAAAGAGAAAATTTCCAGGCTGTCAATAAAGCGATGTGCTTCTTCCTGTCCTCCTTTTATTTCGAAGGTGAAGATAGAACTTGCACCATTCGGGAAATAACGTTGATATAGTGCATGGTCCGGATGATCGGCCAGTGAAGGGTGATTGACCTTCTTTACTTTCGGATGATTGTTCAGGAAGCTTACTACTTTTAATGCGTTTTCTACATGGCGCTCTACACGCAATGACAGCGTTTCGAGTCCCTGCAACAGAATGAAGGCGTTGAATGGGCTGATAGTAGCTCCGGTATCCCGCAGTAGAGTGGCACGGATACGAGTTGCATAGGCAGCCGGACCGGCAGCGTCCACAAAGCGTACTCCATGATAACTGGGGTCGGGCTCGGTGAGTTGCGGGAATTTGCCCGAAGCCACCCAGTCGAATTTACCAGAATCTACGATTACTCCTCCTAGTGAGGTACCGTGTCCACCAATAAACTTTGTGGCAGAGTGTACTACAATATCTGCACCGTGTTCGATAGGACGAATTAAGTACGGTGTGCCGAATGTATTATCAATAATCAAAGGAATTTTATGGCGGTGAGCGATTTCGGATACTGCCTCTATATCGATAATGTTGGAGTTAGGGTTGCCTAATGTCTCTATAAATACGGCTTTTTGTATTATCCTGAATAGCCTTTTCAAAATTGGAAAGGTCGCTCGGATCAACAAAAAAGTTGTTGTAATTCCATAACTGGGCAAGGTATGTGCCAGCAGGTTGTAACTTCCTCCGTAGATCGTCTTGGCTGCTACAATATGATCGCCCGCACGGGTAATGTTTTCGAAAGCATAAGTGATGGCGGCAGCACCGGAAGCAACTGCCAACCCTGCTACTCCTCCCTCAAGGGCAGCTACGCGTTCTTCGAAAACGCCTTGTGTAGAGTTTGTCAGGCGTCCGTAGATATTTCCCGGATCTTGCAGGCCGAAACGTGCGGCTGCATGAGCGGAGTTATGGAATACATAGGAAGTTGTCTGATAGATAGGTACTGCACGGGCGTCTGTTGCCGGGTCTGCCTGTTCCTGTCCTACATGAATCTGTAATGTCTCGAAGTGTAAGTTCTTTCTTTCCATAATCGTATGTTTTTAAAGTTTAATATTTTGTCTTTATTTTCTTGCAAAGTTAGACAGCGTAGGAATATCGAACAATATATAGCTGAAATATAGAAAATAATACTATTTTTGTACCGTTATATAGAATAAGGATGCTGTCTTGTTCTCGATATTCACCCTTTAGAAGAATATTTTCTATGGATACTTTTGATAAATTGGATAAAGTGGATTTGCAGATACTCCGTACTCTGCAAGAGAATGCCCGATTGACGACAAAAGAGTTGGCTGCACGGGTGAGTCTTTCATCAACTCCTGTCTTTGAACGGCTCAAACGGCTCGAAAGCGGCGGATATATAAAGAAATATATTGCTGTGCTGAATATGCGGTTGATTATCTTTCCATCTATTTATTAGGAACTGTTTTCGTTGAAATATCTACAGGACTGAATAGCTTTATTAATGCACAGGGACGGCCGGCTATTGCCATGTACTCCGTTTTGATCGGTGCCTTATTGAATATTATTCTTGATCCTATTTTCATTTTCTGGTTTGATATGGGAGTGAAAGGAGCTGCTTTGGCTACCGTATTGTCTCAAGCATGTAGTGCGGCGTGGGTATTGAGTTTTCTCTTTCCCCGTCGTGCTTCCTTACCTTTGGAAAAGCGTAATATGCGGTTGAGCCGGAAGATTGTATTCGCCATGTTAGCTTTGGGAATATCTCCATTTATAATGGCAAGTACGGAGAGCCTGGTTGGTTTTGTATTGAATAGTAGTCTGAAAAATTTTGGAGATATTTATGTCAGCGCATTACCTATCTTGCAAAGTGCGATGCAGTTTGCAAGTGTTCCGTTAACCGGTTTTGCGCTGGGATTTGTTCCGATTATCAGTTATAATTATGGTCATGGTGATAAACAACGTGTGAAAGACTGTTTTCGTATTGTGATGATAACCATGTTTTCATTTAACGTGTTATTAATGCTACTTATGATCTTGTTTCCTACGATTGTAGCATCTGCTTTTTACTAGTGATGAAAAATTGATAGAAACAGTCCGCTGGACAATGCCTGTTTTCTTGGGCGGTATGACTATCTTTGGATTACAGCGAGCCTGTCAGAATATGTTTGTAGCCTTGGGACAAGCAAAAATATCTATTTTTATTGCTTTTGTTGCGTAAAGCGATTCTACTGATTCCATTAGCATTGATATTACCGCATTATATGGGAGTAACCGGTGTAGGAAGAGTGGTCGTCTCATCGTATTTAACAAAGGAAACACTGCGTGAAATATCAGTCTTCTTAAACCACCATAAAACCATTTACCCACCTTTTCATAATGCTGGGTTTCTGGTATCAGTGTATAGCTTAGAAAAGAATGACGCCTCAATGGTTCTCCCTGATTGGTTAGGATATATACGATTAATTGTTGGAGAAGTATTTGCTAAGCTGTCTCGGTAGTTTCTCAAAGAACTGTCGTAGAGAGTTCCCGGTCGTGCGCTGATATTATTTAATAAATGGTCATAGCTTACTTGTCCTGTTAATACCAGCCGTCATTCAATCTTCTAAAGAGAGAAAATCGGTTACACTTTGCTTTATGCTTTTTTCTTTATCAATGTTTGCAGGTGGGCGGTTGTCTTTTCATTTGCAAAGAAATGTACCCGGCAACCGAGCGTGCTTCCCATCCGGCAGAAAATGTTCCATCAACGGGGAAAGCCGGATTCATATTCTGCTTTCGGTGGGACGGCAACGACAATCCCGTTTAAGCGTGTGAACCGGTATCAGAATTTGGAAATAATAAGCTCACAGTTCAATCTTTTCAGCAGGTGTCCGGCAAGTACACCGAAAAATGAATCCGTGATGTTTGCCTTGTGGTGCAACCCGGTGATAATCTTGTTATCTCATTCTCTTTGGCGGAATGGATAATGCCGGAAGCGATATTCAAGTCATAACGGGTAATTTGTCTCAACGGGACGTTGACCGCTGTTGTCATCATAGCCGCTTTTTCCAGATAACGTTTGCTCCGCATTCTCAGATTGTTTTGGAAGTGTTATTATCATTATTGATTACATTGATTGCCACTAGATTATCTTTCAATTTCGGGTCACGTATAACTAAAGAAAGATTTACCATATTCGATGGTGTTCGGATTGTTAAGAGCCACTAAGATCTTTTTCCTGTTTCTTTGTAGCCGAAGAGGTTTTCTCCGGTTCAGAGTCGCCTGGGCAACCTTTCCTGTGGCCCTGTCTGCTATTCACGAACAGGCCAGAACTGGCACTGAACCCACCAGTACATCGTCATTCAGCAGGCGTTCTCCTCCGGTGATAATGTTATATCCTTACCTCAGCACGCCTGCCAGCTGTACCTCAGTCTGCACATATGTTCAGACTTCAGTCAACACATCCATTTGCTTATAATCAATATTGGCAGTTACCTTTTCAGCGCATCTCCGTGTCCGAAGATGACGCGAAGTTAACCAACACCCTAATCTATAGCCATGGAATGAAAAGCACAATTAATAAATTCCAGATGATTCATTAACGGAGACATGGGGAATGAGCCGGTTTAATACCAATCCGGCAAGAAAGCCCTTGTGAACTCCATCTTACGAACCCATTAGTCCGCCCCAGGAAAACCATAGCAAGAACAAAGATAAATTGCATCACATTATCATTAAATGATGGAAAAACCAGCGCCCGATACGAGGGAAAAAGAAGATAAAAGAAAACCCAGGAAAATAACTTTTATTACCAGCCATAACCAGAACAGCCCCCCTGTCTCCCCTTTAAACAATCCGCCTACAACGGCGAGAATCAACAGTAAAGTGTGTCCGTCACGCCGTTCCTCCAACGGCAATACTTACGCTCCGATGACGCGATACCCGTAACGAATCACAATAGGGATAGGCCACAAGCGTATGGAAGCATACATACTGGCGAGTAATACAGAGGTAATGAAACCCATATTTCAATGTTAGAAGATAAACCCCCAACGCCATAGGAATGACAAATGCCAACAGTCCTAATACCACAGCTTTACCACGATTCTGTTTAAAACCTCCATGTTCATTTCCAGTCCGGCCAGAAACATTATATAATAGAGACCTACTTTTCCAAAAAGTTCAAAAACTACTATCGCGTGCCAGAATATTGAATCCATGTTCACCAATCACCAGCCAGAATCATTCCGATTATATGGGAATACGAAGCCGGCCCAACCATAGGAGCAAACAATATGATAAGAAGTACAAGGAGAAATATCCATGTAGGGTCGGTGATAGGAAGTGTTAAATCAAGGCCAATCCAATCCATGTTGATAAGTTCGTAATATTCTTCGCAAGAACTTTAAAAAAAGTCTTTTAAAAAGTATTCGTTGATAAAATACTCCTTTGTACCATATAATCTGTTGTAATCTTGCTTCCGATTTCAAAACCAACTAACACTTTAGGAAAAAAAATGAAACAGCGTTATTGGCATTAGGAGTTTTAGTATTATGGGCAGTTGCTCGTCGGAGATGAAAGCTCCAAAGGGATTGTTTTGCGATGCGTCAATGAATACGGTATCCATTGTTACGGATAAGAATGATACGCTCGTTTAGTACGATGGATGCGAACAAGGAACAAGTTGACGGTTTGCTTTTGAATGATACATTGGAA
>VOFG01003892.1_pt1 | contig 16445 bp, 30 predicted proteins | sample 5384171 | NCBI WGS metagenome assembly VOFG01 (sample SAMN12384726, study PRJNA508395) | human gut metagenome | isolation source: healthy gut F | host: Homo sapiens
AGAGAGTGGATGTAGTCCTGTGTTTTGAGACTCGGTTGCCATCATCTTATCACACGTTATATTTTTTAAAATATCTGCCTGTTCCAAAATCTCCTTGAATACCTCGTCCTTCTTTACAGAAGGATGGCCGTAGTCAGCCCAAACCAAAATCAAATTCATTTTCGGTGTTGCTTTTATGTCATCACGGATGTGTAGGATTCACAGATATGCTAATACTGACATATTTTGGTTTTCTGTCTTTCGTTACCTCAACATTAGAGGTGATTTGTTGTTACTAAGTATCTTAGACTTGTAACAAACTACTTTTTACTGTAATTGCCATTTGGTTTAAACTATGGTTTAAACAAACTGCTTAAACTGTCGCTCAAACAAGGGATAAAGATATAAAAAAAAAAAAAGAGAACTACAAAATGTTGTAACTCTCTTTTTCAAGTGGTGCCACCAGTAACACAAGTTTGAAAACCCTTGAATAAGGTTTTCACAGCTTTGCACCGTTCAACACAAGTTTGTATCTTGGGTACGATCCCTGCGCTGCGGCAATCCATTGACGAGGATTCCGGCACTGTGCTGTACGAGAAAACGCCGACCAGCAGCGGCCCATCGCCTCTATTACAAAAGTAATGACGCTGCTGCTCACCTTTGAAGCGCTGTCCGCCGGGCGCATCAGTTTAAGCGACACTGTGCCTGTCAGTGAGCATGCCTATCACATGGGCGGCAGCCAGATCTGGCTGGAGCCGGGCGAGCAGATGACGCTGGACGACATGCTGAAAGCCATCTGCATTTCCAGTGCCAACGATGCCGCTGTGGCGGTGGCCGAATTTGTGGGCGGCAGCGAATCCGCTTTGGCAGCAGATGAACGCCCGCGCCGCTGAGCTGGGCCTGACCAAACACCCACTTTTGAGAACGCCTGCGGCCTTGACGCCGAGGGACACCTTCCAGCGCCCGGGATGTAGCTATGATGAGCCGGGAAATTTTGCTGCACCATGCCGAGGTCCGGAATTATTCCCATCTGGATGGATACGCTGCGGGACGGCGCGACGCAGTTAATCAACACCAACAAGCTGCTCAAGAGCTATACAATGGCATCACCGGTCTGAAAACAGGCACGACCGGCAAGGCGGGCGTCTGCATCTCGGCCAGTGCCGAGCGGGACGGCCTGCGGCTGATTGCGGTGGTGCTGGGGCGGATTCCGGCAAAAAGAGCGGTTTGCCGCCGCCACAACCTGCTGGACTACGGATTTGCACAATTATGAGAAGCGCCGAGGCAGATGTCTGCCGATGCGCCGGAACCATCTCTGTCAGCCGGCGGCACCGCAGACAAAGGTGGCAGCTTATCTACAGCAGCGCCGACGCGCTTTTGATGCCGAAAAAGGGCGGCCCACGCTGCAGGCGGTATGGAGCTGCCCGAAAGTCTGGCCCGCGCCAGTGGCCCAGGGCAGACGGTGGGCACGTGCAGCTGAGCAGCGGCGGCGCTGTGCTGGCAGTCCTACCCCATCACAGCGGCGCAGGACGCGTGGAAGCGTTAAGTTTCGGCTATTGTTGCGGACGACTGTCGACAGTTCATCTTTACCAAAACTGATTTTGTGCAAATTAAATGAAAAGTCATAAAAAAGCACCAGTTTTTTGCTTGACAATACCGACAGAAAACGGTATGATTGGGATATAAAAATAACAAAGGAGGAGTTAAAAAGATGGCTGTTACTTTTTTTAATGGTAAGCATCTTACAAAATTCATCCGTCCTGAAGAATATGAGGGCAATCTATCCGCAGGTCGAGTTAGCCCATAAGCAGCTGGAGACCAAAACTGGTGCCGGCAATGACTTCTTGGGTTGGCTTGACCTGCCTGTTACTTATGACAAGGAAGAGTTTGCCCGCATCAAAGGAGGCCGCACAGAAGATCCGTTCCGATTCCGATGTGCTGCTCGTTGCTGGTATCGGCGGTTCTTATCTGGGTGCCCGTGCTGTAGTCGAGGCCGTCAAGGGCCTGTACCACAACGAGGTTGATGACGGCCCGAAGATCTACTTCTGCGGCAACACGATCTCGCCCACCGCCCTGAACGACATCATCAAGCTCACCAAGGGCAAGCGTTTCTCCATCAATGTCATCTCCAAGTCCGGTACGACTACCGAGACCGCGCTGGCTTTCCGCGTGCTGCGCAAGCTGTTGGAGGATTCCGTTGGCGTTGAGGAGGCCAACAAGCGCATCTACGCCACGACCGACCGTGCCAAAGGCACCCTCAAGCAGCTGGCTACTGAGCAGGGCTGGCCCACTTCGTCGTTCCCGATGACGTCGGCGGCCGCTACTCCGTCCTGACCGCTGTTGGCCTGCTGCCCATCGCCTGCGCCGGCATTGATATTGACGAGCTGATGCAGGGCGCTGCTGACGGCCGAAGAAGTTCGGCCAGTGCAGCATCGACAACGACGCTTACCGTTACGCCATGACCCGCAACATCCTGTACCGCAAGGGCAAGAGCGTCGAAACCCTGGCCTGCTTTGAGCCGGACTTTCACCATGATGAACGAGTGGTACAAGCAGCTGTTCGGCGAGAGCGAGGGCAAGGACCAGAAGGGCCTGATGCCCACCTCCTGCATCTTTTCCACGGACCTGCACTCCATGGGCCAGTTCGTGCAGGACGGCGCCCGTGTGATGTTCGAGACCTACGTGGACGTCAAGAACACCCGCGAGGACTTCTTTATTGAAGAGCTGGAGGGCAACTTTGACGGCCTGAACTTCCTCGCCAAACCAGAATATGAGCGTTGTCAACCGCAAGGCTATGGAGGGTACCATCCTCGCCCATACCGACGGCGGCGTGCCGCTGGGCCTGATCGAAGATCGACAGCCTGTCCGCCCATGACGTCGGTGAGCTGATCTACTTCTTCTGGCGTGCCTGCGCTGTCTCCGGCTATCTGCTGAGCGTCAACCCCGTTTGACCAGCCCGGCGTTGAGAGCTACAAAAGAAGAATATGTTCGCCCTGCTGGGCAAGCCGGGCTACGAGGACCGCAAGGCTGAGCTGGAAGCCAGCCTGAAAGACTAATGGAACTACGCGCCTGGGATATGGCGTCTGACGAATATAAAGGAGGTAACCCCTATGCTGAAACTGATTGTTGGAACCAAAGGCTCCGGTAAGACCAAAACCATGATCGACATGATCGACAAGGCTACCAAAACCACTTCCGGCAACATTGTTGTCATTCGAGAAGTGCATGAAGCTCACCACCGAGATCAACCACGCCGCTCGTCTGGTAGACGTTGATGAGTATGGCGTTGCCGGTGCTGACATGCTGTACGGCTTTGTGGCTGGCGTGCTGGCCGGCAACTACGACATTACCGAGCTGTTCATCGACGGCATCCTGCGCATCATCGACCACGACATGGCCGCCGCCGCCAAGGTTCTGGAATCCATCAACAAGAGCACCCCAACATCTAGGTCGTCGTCACCGGTTCTGCTGACTCTGCCGACCTGCCGGAAGACCTGAAGAAGTTCGTGATCTGAACGGGCTGAACCACTGGATTTGAGATTTCAGGGCGGGGAAGTGCTTCCCGCCCTGATTTTTGTAGAAAACACAAAAAATCACAATTTTTGTGTTTTAGCTGTTGACAAGCCCCTTGTACTTGTGTATACTATTTAAGCAACCTTTTGAGGTGTACTATGCAATTTGATCTTCGTTCATTTCTAGAGGGTGCCCGAAAACCCTATGCGAGGCACATTTTCAGGCAGACCTCACGCAGGCGGATTTTGGCGGGATACCGTGGCTAAACACCCCGGCCATATGTGACTTTACGGCAACGCCCACCGATGATGGCGCGGCGTTGCTGTTGCATGTAAAGGCACAGATTGATGCCGAGTGTGCGCGCTGCCTTGAACCGCTGAGCCGTGATTACGATTTTGAGCGCGACTATTTTGATGCGGGATCGTGATATGGATGACCCTGATTTTGAACTGCCGTGCAACGAAAAGGATTGTCTCGACCTCGATGAGCTGGCTTATCAGGAGCTGATCTTTGAGGTTCCGGCAGTGCTGCTGTGCAGTGCTGATTGTCAAGGTCTATGCCCCATCTGCGGCAAAAAGAAGGCGGCAGGGTTGTTCCTGCCAACCGGCAGACGATGCTGCCCCTGCAGATGCAAGGCTTAGCATACTAAAACAACTATTCAGTTGAATTTCACCAAGGAGGTGTCCGATTATGGCTATCGTACCCAAGAGAAAGCATTCTCAAGCCCGCCGCGACAAACGTCGCTCTAATGTCTGGAAACTGGAGGCGCCTACGCTGGTGAAGTGCCCGCAGTGTGGCGAACTGAAGGTTCCCCATAAGGTTTGCGGCAAGTGTGGCTACTACAAAGGCCAGGAAGTCATCAAGAAAGAGGCGTAAGTCTCTTGCGTGGGGAGGGCGATGCCTTCCCCATTTTTGTTGAATAACCATCGGAAGAGGGGTGTGACGAATGGCCCTGTATGTGACGGCAGTAGATGAAAATTCCCCCGCAGAAAGGCTGGGTATTTCCGTGGGCTGCGCCCTGCTGGCCATCGACGGCCACCCCTGAACGATGCACTGGACTATCAGTTCTATACAACGCCGGCTCAGTTTTCGCTTGCCCTGTGTGAGCATGAGCAGCACCGCACCGTGCAGGTAGAAAAAAGGGGAGTATGAGCCGCTTGGCTGCAACTTCAAGACCTATTCTGGGCGATGAAAAGCACAGCTGTTCCAATCACTGCATGTTCTGCTTTATTGATCAGCTGCCGCCCGGTATGCGGGAACCGCTCTACTTCAAGGACGATGACGAGCGCCTCAGTTTTCTGTTTGGCAACTATATCACACTGACAAACCTGTCGGAGCATGAGATCGACCGCATCATCCAGATGCACATCAGCCCCATCTTTGTATCAGTCCACACCACCAACCCGCAGCTGCGGGTGCGGATGCTGGCCAACAAGCGCGGCGGTGAGGTGCTGCAGTATCTTCCCAAACTTGCGGCGGGCGGCATTGAGCTGAACTGTCAGCTGGTGCTGTGCCGCGGCATCAACGATGGGGAGGAACTGCGCCGCACATTGAGGATCTTTGGCCCTGCACCCCCGGGTGGGCAGCATCGCCGCTGTGCCGGCCGGCGTGACCGATTACCGCGAGGGCCTGTACAAGCTTACCGCGTATGATAAGGAAAAGCGCCGCCGCCACGCTCGATATTCTGGAAGAGTTCGCAGCCCGCTGCCGCGCCGAGTACGGCCGCAGCATCGTCTATCCCAGTGACGAGTGGTATCTCACCGCCGAGCGCCCGATCCCCCGGCAGAATTTTACGATGAATTTGCCCAGCTGGAGGACGGGGTCGGCATGTGGCGGCTCTACCATGATACCTTCATGGAGGAGCTGGATAACTACGCGGGCCTTGTGCTGCCGCACAGTCTTGATGTTGTAACAGGCACGCTCGCCGCACCGCTCATCGAAGACTGCGCCGAGGCCCTGATGCGGCGTTATCCGCAGGTGCAGGTCACAGTCCACGCGATCCGCAATGAATTCTTCGGCGGCAATGTCAGCGTGGCAGGGCTTGTTACCGGCACCGACATCATCAAGCAGTGCCGCGGCAGGCTGCAAGGCGACCTGCTTGCCGTGCCCGAGGTCATGGTCCGCGATGAAAAGGGCCAGTTTCTGGACGACATCACGCTCGAGCAGCTTGGCAGGGAGCTGGGCTGCCGTGCTATCAGCATCCCCACCGATGGCGGCGGGTGCTGTAAGGCATACCTGAGCAATCATAAACGCAAGATTAAACTCAAACGATAAGAGGGAGGAAAGCTGATATGGCAAAAACCGATCGTAGCCATTGTGGGCCGCCCCAACGTGGGCAAATCCACAATTTTCAATAAAGTTGACCGGCCAGCGTCTCGCTATTGTCGAAGACACGCCCGGCGTTACCCGCGACCGTATCTTCTGCGATTGCGAATGGTCCGGCCACAAGTTCCTGCTGGTGGACACCGGCGGCATCGAGCCCCGCATTGATGACGGCCTGCTGGCCCACATGCGTGAGCAGGCCCAGCTGGCCATCGACTCCGCCGACTGCATCGTCATGGTCACTGAGCTGTCCGCCGGTGTGACGCCGCAGGATCAGGATGTTGCCGGTATGCTGATGCGCAGCGGCAAGCCCGTGGTACTGGCCGTCAACAAGTGCGACAAGGTCGGCGAGCCGCCGATGGAGCTGTACGATTTTTACAGCCTCGGCCTCGGCGAGCTGATCCCGGTCTCCGGGCGTACACGGCCACGGCACTGGTGACCTGCTGGACGCCGTCTGCGCTCACCTCAATTTTGAGGAAGAGGAAGAGGACACCGATGACCGCATCACCGTTGCTGTCATCGGACGCCCCAATGTCGGCAAGTCGAGCCTAATCAACCACATTCTGGGCGAAAACCGCCTCATCGTTGCCAACGAGGCAGGCACCACCCGCGATGCCATCGACACGATGGTCGAGAACAAGTACGGCAAGTTCGTCTTTACCGATACCGCCGGTCTGCGCAAGCGCGGCAAGGTGGAGAGCGGCGTGGAGCGCTACAGCGTTCTGCGCAGTCTGGCCGCGGTCGAGCGCAGCCGTGTCTGCGTCATCATGATCGACGCCACGGTCGGCTTTACCGAGCAGGACTCCAAGGTCGCGGGCTACGCGCATGAGCAGGGCAAGGCCTGCATCATCGCCGTCAACAAGTGGGATGCCGTTGAGAAGGACAGCTACACGATGGACGCCATGCGCAAAAAGCTGGAAGAGGACTTCAGCTTCATGTCCTATGCCCCCATCATCTTCATCAGCGCCAAGACCGGCCAGCGTGTCGATAAGCTGTTTGAGACCATCCATTTTGTCGATGTCCAGAACGGCACCCGTGTGCCCACCGGCGCGCTGAACGAGATGCTGGCCCGTGCCACCGCCAAGGTGCAGCCGCCGTCTGACAAGGGCAAGCGGCTCAAGGTGTTCTATATTACTCAGATTTCGACCCGCCCGCCGACATTCGTCTGTTTCGTCAACCAGAAGGCACTGTTCCATTTCTCGTACCAGCGTTATCTGGAAAACCAGATCCGGGAGACCTTCGGTCTGACCGGCACCCCATCAAGATGATCACCCGCGAGCACGGCGACGGCGCGGTCAAGGCAGGAAAGGTGTAACCGATGATTGTAAATATCCTTCTGGCCTGCGTGCTGACCGCAGCAGGCGGTTACCTGCTGGGCAGCATCCTGTTCGGCGTGCTGATTTCTAAAGTCATGTACAACGACGATGTGCGCGACCATGGCAGCGGCAACGCGGGCATGACGAACGTGCTGCGAACCTACGGCAACTGCCCGCTGTTTTCACCACCATTGGCGACGTGGGCAGAGCGTGGCCGCCGTCAACCTGGGCCGCTTTATCTTTGATGCCCTGCTCTCCGGCACAGGTGCGGCCTGGCAGAACCCGCTGGACCCCGTCTGTGGTGCGTATCTGGCCGCCATCTTCTGCATGATCGGCCACAGCCGCCCGATTTTCTTCGGCTTCAAGGGCGGCAAAGGGCGTGCTGGTTGGTGCCGGTGCAGCTTTGGCTACTGAGCCGCTGGTTTGTGCCATGTTGCTGGTTCATCTTCCTGATCGAAGTTGCCATCACCCGCATCGTATCCCTGGGCAGCATCATCATTGCCGCTTTGTATCCCTGTCGGTACCCTCATCAACCTCATCGCCGCGGCGCAGGCGTGCCGACAGTTCGTGTTCAGCGCGATTTGTTGCTGCCATGGCCGCTATGGTTATCTGGCTGCACCGCTCCAACATTGAAGCGCCTGAAAAACGGTACCGAGTACCGTTTCGCGACAAAGAAATAACCTGTCAATTCCACCGCTTGATTTTGGATAAGGGGCGGTGTTTTTCTTGTCTGTTTCTGTTTCCGTTTGTTTATCCGTTATACTAGGGGATAACGCGCCATGCCCGATTCGATAGATGCTGTCTGGGCACTGCTGCAGAAGCCCACGAAGGAGGTATTTCACACAGCCAAGGGTCTGCCCTTTCCCTACCGATCCGGGGCGGGGAGCTGTTTGTGGAACGGCAAAACAAGTCTATCACGGTCTCTACCATTGCAAACGCACTGGGAAAAATTTCAAGGCCTTGGAGGAGGCCGGGAGGAATCACCGGCCCCTAAAAGCTCGGCTGCTATGGGGCAAGCTATCTCTATCCGGTATTTTTGACAGCTGGGGGTCACATCCACCTGCCGCAGGAGAACGAGAACCACTGCATTTTGCAGGCGCAGAATTTACCATGTCGTAAATTTGAACACAGTTTTGTACAAAAACGGCCAAAATGAGTACGTAAAATACAGGGCATCATACAAGTGAAAAATAACTGTTGAAAATACTAAACTCTGTTGTATACTGTGAGTATACGGCAAACGTGGGGGGACAGTATAATGAAAAAGCCTATACGATGCCGCCCGCCATCTGGTCTGGCTGACCCAGTTTGGGTTGTCTGTTGTGATTCCGCCTGTGTGTGTATCATAGGTGCGGTCTGGCTGCGCCGTCGGCTTTGCTGGGCGGATGGATCGTAGGCGTGGGCGTAGCCATCGGTGTGCTGGGCGGCTGTGGGCTGCCTGCGCAGCTTAAAAGGCGCTGGACCGGCAGGGAAAGACAGCAGCCCACAAAGGAGCCGCCATCGGTTTCCTTTAATAATCATTAAAAAGGGGCATGACCCTTGCGCAAACATCGCGACATTTGCGGCAGTCCGGCCAGTTGGCCGTTGCCGTGGCACTCTGTATCGCCGCTATGCTGGCAGTGTATGCGCTGGCCGGTTATTATACTACGGGAGTGCTGGTCGGTGCGCTGATCGGGTTTGTGCTGGCCATGGGCAACTTCACTCGCGTTGAGCATCACGGTGTCCAATGCGCTGGATCGCGCTGCCAACGGCGGCAGCCCCCAGAAGGCACAGCTTGAGATCAGACCTCCAGTGTGGTGCGTCCTGCTAGTGCTGGTGATCTTCTATATCCTGATCTTCCGGGCAAAGCTGTGCGACCCGGTGGCGGCGATCCTGCCGCTTCTCTTTGCACAGGTCAGCCTGAAGCTGATCGAATTTTTCCGGAGGACCCCGCAAAAAAGGACGGTGATTCAACCCCATGAATGGTCCGAAAATCTACTTTACCATACCGCTGCTCGGCGGCATCGACATCACCCAGACGACCGTTTCTTCCTTTGTAGTCATGGTGTTGCTCTGCACGGCGGCCATTGTGCTGGGCAGCAATCTGCAAAAGAGGCCCGGCCGGCGGCAGGTGCTTGTTGAAAAGGGCGTGACGATGCTCTACGACATGGTCGAAAGCACGATGGGCAAGCACAACAGCTATTGGACGCCCTACATCGGTGCGCTGTTCCTGCTCGATCTGCGGCTCTTTATCGGCATGACCGGCATTTTCCGCTCATCTACCGCTGATTTGTCCACCACCTTTACCTGGGCACTGATGACCAGCTTTCTATGCTGGGGCTGTTCCATCAAGCGCAACGGTGTGGGCGGCTGGCTCAAAGGCTTTACCGAGCCCATCGTGGTCATGACGCCGATGAACCTTGTCTCTGAAATCGCACAGCCGATCTCTATGGCGTTCCGTCATTTCGGCAACATTGCAGGCGGCAGCGTTCTGACCAGTCTGGTCTATTCGGCACTGGCTACCGTCTCGGCTGCCGTGCTGGGCCTTGTGGGCCGCAGTTTTGTGGTGGGCATCGTGATCCTTGCCATTGGTGCGGCGCTGCTGTACAACGGCGTCAAAAAAAAAAAAATGGCCCAAAAAATCTTTGGCACGGTCTTTGCCGTGACCGGCACTCTCCTCTTGGGGCTGACAGGCGTACCTTATCTGGAGGTCGGTGTTCCCGGCATCCTGAGCCTGTATTTTGATATTTTCTCCGGCGGCGTACAAGCCCTTGTTTTCAGCCTGTTGACAATGGTGTATGTGGGCAATGCCTGCCCGCCCCGGCAGAAGCATGACATTGTATTTATTATTTTAGGAGGATTCTTTTTATGGAAGCTGCAATCGTAAAGCTGCCTGCGCCATCGGCGCCGGTATCGCAATGGGCTTTTGGTGCTATCGGCCCGGCCATCGGTGAAGGAAACGCCGTCGGCAAGGCGCTGGAGGGCATGGCCCGTCAGCCGGAAATGGCCACCGACCTCCGTACCAACATGATCCTCGGCTGCGCCATCACCGAGTCCACCGGTATCTACTCGCTGGTCATTGCACTGCTGCTGCTCTTCGTCTTCTAAGATACTACTGCCGAAAATGGAGGAATAGCTCATGACGGGCTTTGAAAGTTTTTTGTAGGCGTCAACCCGTGGACTGCGCTGTTTCACCTTCTGCAATATGTTCATCACCTTTGCCGTGCTGAAAAAGTTCCTTTTCAAGCCGGTAAAAAGATGATCGATGACCGTCAGCAGGAGATCGATACGATGTACGCCGATGCCGATGCTGCCAAGCAGAAGGCCGCCGACCTTGAGAAAGAGTACGCGGATCATCTGCAGAGCATTAAGGATGAGCGCGACACGATGCTGCGTGAGGCGACCGCCCGTGCCCAGAAGCGCGAGGAGGAGATCGTCAACGAGGCAAAGGCCGAGGCTGCATCCATACGCGCAGCGGCGGAGGCTGACATTGCGCAGGAGCGCAAGAAGGCTGTGAACGACCTGAAGAACGAGATTGGCGGCATGGCTGTCGAAATCGCGGGCAAGGTCGTGGAACGCGAGATCAGAGAGTCTGACCATCAGGCCCTGATCGATGAATTTATCCGGAATGTGGGGGATGCCTCGTGACCGAACTTGCCAAACGCTACGGCGGCAGCCTGTACGATCTGGCGGCAGAGGAGGCTCTGACCGATCGGCTTTTACAGGAGCTGCAGACCGCGGTGGACAACATCAAGGCCGAGCCGCCAGTATCTGCGGCTGCTGGCAACGCCCAGCGTACCTAAACAGGAGCGCTGCGACCTGCTGGCAAAAAAGCCTTCGAGGGTGCCCACCCGTATCTGGTCAACTTCCTCAAGCTTCTGTGCGAGGAGGACCTCATCGCTGAGCTTCCCGGCTGCCTGCGGGCGTACCGCGACCGCTACAACGCCGACCACGATATTCTCGAGGTCACGGCGGTGTCGGCTGTTGCGCTGACCGCAGCCAACCGTGAAAAGCTGCTGGCAAAATTGCAGAATATGACAGGCAAAAACATCGTCCTGACCGAGACCGTGGACCCCACCGTTCTGGGAGGTATCCGGCTGGATATGGGCGGCACACGCCTGGACGGCACCGTGCAGCGCCATCTGGAGCGTCTGCGTGAGGAAATCGACGGTGCCACCCTTTAAAGGAATTGCACCCATTCTATAGATTGTGTGGTGAACCAAACAGTGCAACTGAAACCCGAACAGATATCCCGCATCATCCGTTCCCAGATCAAGTACTATGAGAATGCCATTGAGCAGACCGAGACGGGCACGGTAACGATGGTGGGCGACGGTATTGCGCGCGCTGCGGGGCTTGGACAACTGTATGGCCGGTGAGCTGGTCCAGTTTGAGAGCGGTACCTACGGCATGGCGCAGAACCTGGAAGAAAACAGCGTCTCCATCGTCCTGCTTGGTGACGATGAAGGCATCAAAGAGGGCAGTACCATCAAGCGTACCGGCAAAGGTCGTCTCCGTGCCTGTCGGTGAGGGTATGATCGGCCGCGTGGTCAACGCGCTGGGCCAGCCCATTGACGGCAAAGGCCCCATCGAGGCTGCCGACTACCGCGCCATTGAGAGCCCGGCCCCGGTATTCTGGAGCGCCAGCCGGTCAAGCAGCCGCTGCAGACCGGCATCAAGGCCATCGACTCGATGATTCCCATCGGCCGCGGCCAGCGCGAGCTGATCATCGGTGACCGCCAGACCGGTAAAACGGTCATTGCGACCGATACGATCATCAACCAGAAGGGCAAAGATGTCCTCTGCATTTATGTTGCCATCGGCCAGAAACGCTTCTACCGTGCGCAACGCTGGTGGAGAACCTCGAGAAAACGGTGCAATGGCGTACACGACCGTTGTCTGTGCGACCGCATCGGGAACTCAGCCCCCTGCAGTATATCGCCCCTACGCAGGCTGCGCCATGGGTGAATATTTCATGAACAAGGGCAAGCATGTCCTCATCATCTACGATGACCTGTCCAAGCACGCCGTTGCCTATCGTGCGCTTTCGCTGCTGATCCGCCGTCCCCGGGACGGGAGGCCTACCCCGGCGACGTCTTTTACCTGCACAGCCGCCTGCTGGAGCGCGCTGCCAAGCTTCAGCGACGATGCCAAGGGCGGTGGTTCTCTGACCGCGCTGCCCATCATTGAAACGCAGGCCGGTGATGTCTCGGCATATATCCCGACAAATGTGATCTCGATCACGGACGGACAGATCTTCCTCGAGACGGAGCTGTTCCACGCAGGCATCCGCCCCGCTGTCAACCCCGGTATCTCGGTTTCCCGTGTCGGCGGCAACGCCCAGATCAAGGCGATGAAGAAGGTTGCCGGTACCTCAAGCTGATCTACTCAGTATCGTGAGCTGCAGGGCTTCGCCCAGTTCGGCTCCGACCTCGACGCCGACACCAAGGCGCGTCTGGCACAGGGCGAGCGCATCGTTGAGGTGCTGAAGCAGAACCGCAACAGCCCTGTTGCCGTTGAAAAGCAGGTCGCTATCCTCTATGCAACGATCCACGGCTACCTCAAAGAGGTTGCGGTGCCCGATATTGCCGAGTATGAGCGCCGCCTGTACACCTTACCTTGACGAGAATGTCACCGCCGCCGGTGTGATGGAGACCATCCGCACCTCCGGTGATCTCAAGCCTGAGACGGAGGAGGCAGCTCAAGCAGGTGCTCGCCGACTTTACGGCTGAATTTTTGAAAGAAAAAATAAACTGCAAAGGAGGTGCCGCCGATGGCCGGTTCCATGAAAGAGATCAAGCTGCGTATCCGAAGCGTCGAAAGCACCATGCAGATCACCAAGGCCATGGAGCTTGTTGCGTCCAGCAAGCTGCGCCGTGCAAAGGAGCGCGTCGAGGGCAGCCGCCCGTATTTTGAAAACGCTCTACCGTACCCCTGTACGACATCGCCAGTGCAGATTCAGACTTTGACAGCCCCTACCTCGCCAAGTGGGCGACAAACCGCCGCCTGTATATCGTCATTGCGGGTGACCGCGGTTTGGCGGGCGGTTATAACTCCAATATCCTGAAGGCTGTCGAGGCCGATGCGCCAGGGCAGCGACTACTGTGTGCTGCCCATAGGCAAAAAAAGCGGTCGAGCATTTTGAGCGCCGTAAGGCTGAAATTCTGACCACCAAGCTTTGCCGAAGCAGGCGATCTGTCGGTCAGTGACTGCTTTGAGATTTCGCGGCTGGTCTGCCGGAAGTTTCTGGCAGGGGAGTTTGATGAGATACGCCTTGGTTTTACGCAATTTGTCTCCATGCTGACCCAGACGGCCAGCTTCCATCCTGCCGGTCCTGCCTTTCGATGCACCGCGCCCGGACCCGGGCTACGAGCACGAAAGTCTGATGCTGTATGAGCCGGACAGCAACAGCGGTCTTTGATGCGATCATCCCGGAGTATCTGGCCGGTGTTGTCTACGGTGCCCTCTGCGAGCGTTGCCAGTGAGCAGGGCGCACGCCGCATGGCCATGGATGCCGCCACCAAGAATGCCGGTGAGATGATCGAACATCTGAACCTGTACTATAACCGCGCCCGCCAGGCTGCCATTACCCAGGAGATCACCGAGATCGTGGCCGGTGCTGACGCGGAAAGCTTAACGAAAAGCCCACTAAAGGAGTGTGTGCTATGCCAGAAAAACACATCGGAAAGGTAGTGCAGGTCATGGGACCTGTACTGGACATCCGATTCAAGGACGGTGAACTGCCCGCCCTGCTCAACGCTATCGAGCTGGAGAACAACGGCAAAAAAGCTGATCGTTGAGGTTGCCCAGCACATCGGTGACAATGTGGTCCGCTGCATTGCGATGGCCGCCACAGACGGCCTTGTCCGCGGTACGGATGCGGTCGATACCGGTGAACCCATCAAGGTCCCCGTCGGTGACGAGTGCCTCGGCCGCGTATTCAACCTGCTCGGCGATCCCGTTGATGAGCAGCCTGCCCCCCAGAATGCGGAGCACTGGCCCATCCACCGTTCGGCCCCTGCCTTTGACGAACAGGAATCCTCCACCGAAATTCTGGAGACCGGCATCAAGGTCGTTGACCTGATCTGCCCCTATGCCAAGGGTGGCAAGATCGGTCTGTTCGGCGGTGCCGGTGTCGGCAAGACCGTTCTGATTCAGGAGTTGATCTACAACATTGCTACTGCCCACAACGGCTACTCTGTCTTTACCGGCGTTGGTGAGCGTACCCGTGAGGGCAACGACTTGTACGGCGAAATGCGCGAGAGCGGCGTTCTGAGCAAGACGGCGCTTGCCTTCGGGCAGATGAACGAGCCGCCGGGAGAGCCGTATGCGCGTGGCCCTGTCCGGCTTGACGATGGCGGAGTATTTCCGCGACGTCAAGCATCAGGACGTGCTGCTCTTCATCGACAACATCTTCCGCTTCACGCAGGCAGGCTCCGAGGTCTCGGCACTGCTTGGACGTATGCCCTCCGCCGTTGGCTATCAGCCGACGCTCGCGACCGAGATGGGCGCTCTGCAGGAGCGTATAACCTCCACCCGCAACGGTTCCATCACCTCGGTGCAGGCTGTCTATGTGCCTGCCGACGACCTGACTGACCCGGCACCTGCTACGACCTTCACCCATCTGGACGCCACCACGGTTCTGAGCCGCGACATCGCTTCTCAGGGTATTTATCCCGCGGTCGACCCGCTGGATTCCACCTCGCGTATCCTGTCGCCTGAAGTTGTCGGCCAGGAGCACTACGAGGTTGCCCGCGCCGTGCAGCAGGTTCTGCAGCGCTATAAGGACCTGCAGGACATCATCGCCATCATGGGTATGGACGAACTGTCCGAGGATGACAAGATCACGGTTGCCCGCGCCCGTAAGATCCAGCGCTTCCTGTCCCAGTCCTTTCCATGTTGCAGAGCAGTTTACCGGTATGCCTCGGTCAGTATGTGCCGCTGAAGGAGACCATCCGCGGCTTTAAGATGATCTTGAACGGCGAATGCGACAACATCCCCGAAAGCTGCTTCCTGTTTGCCGGCACCATTGATGATGTTCTGGCCAAGGCCAAGCAGCAGTAAGGGCGGTGGTCGTATGGCAACTTTCCCGCTCAAGATCATGACGCCGGACGGCGTCGCCTATGACGGCTGGTCACATCGGTTTCCTGCCGCACGATCAACGGTCAGGTCCAGCTGCTGGCAAAGCATATCGACTTCTGTACGGCACTGGGCATGGGCGAGGCCCATATTACGCTGGAGGACGGTACCACCCGCCGCGCCGCCTGCATGGGCGGTATGCTCAGCATGATGGCAGGGCGAGTGCCACCCTGCTGGCCACTACCTTTGAATGGGCTGATGCTATTGATGCCGAGCGCGCGGCCCGCAGCAAGGTGCGTGCCGAGGAGATACTGGCCCAGAAAAATCTCGACAAGCGCGATATGGAGCTGGCCGAGGCCCGCCTCAGACGGGCACTCGTGCGCAGCAGTGTCGCTGCCCGTAAGGATATCTGATTCAATTCTGCCCCCGCTTAACGGCGGGGGCTTTTTGTTATGTCTTGCGCTTTGCAGTAAGAGCGCGTATAATAGTGCTATGAATACTGCACTGATATATTGTATGATAATGAATATCCTGGCCTTTTTGCCTGATGGGGATTGATAAGCACCGCGCCCGCACGCGCCAATGGCGTATCCCGGAGCGCGTGCTGTTTGGCGCAGCCCCTGCTGGGCGGCAGCGCCGGGGCATGGGCGGGCATGTATCTGTTTCATCATAAGACCCGCCATTGGTATTTTGTGGTGGGTATGCCGTTGATTTTGGCCGTTCAGGCAGCGGCTGTCATCTATCTGACGCACTGAAGCAGGGAGGTGTACCCAGTGTCATTCTGGAACAGACTGCTCCGCAGACAGGCTTCGCCCGTGCTGTCACCGCCGGACGGAATGCAGGAGTCTGATATAGCACTGGAGAGCAGCATCTGCACCGGTGAGACGGTCATTGGCTTTCGCAGCAAGGCGAACGGCAGACTGCTGAACGCAGTGGCCGTGCATAACCGCGCGGATATTGCGGCCTTTACAGAAGCTATGGCTTTTTCCTACGCAGGCAAATTTGATAAATACCCGCAATGTTTTCCTTGACATTTTATTAACTTTGTGAATTATCTTGCTTTTTGCCTGTCAAACTATGCATTTATTGCGGAGATTGCCCCGCTTTCGCACATTTTCTTTGCAAAGCGCAAAATGGGTGCTATAATAGCAATGTAAGTGTTGAGCAGCCGTAGACTGCTAAAATCATGGAGGTTATCAGAGTATGTCCATTTTCGAGAATTTTGAGAAGAAGCTGCAGGCTGAGCCGAAGTCCATCG
>VOFG01004479.1_pt1 | contig 16419 bp, 24 predicted proteins | sample 5384171 | NCBI WGS metagenome assembly VOFG01 (sample SAMN12384726, study PRJNA508395) | human gut metagenome | isolation source: healthy gut F | host: Homo sapiens
GTTATAAAAATTAATTTTTCTATTTACTTCTTGTATGAAGCTATACATTCTTTTAAAATATCTTTCATCCGGTTCTCAAACTTTTCCAAAGTGAATTCCCTTTGAAATTTTCTTTACCGGCTTTACCCATTTCAGCACATATCATGGGATGGTCTATTAAATATTCTATCTTTTCTGCCAGCTGTTGCGGACTATGTTTTTCCACGATAAAGCCGGTTTTGCCTTCCTCTATGATACCGGGTATTCCTCCCTCGTTTGTGCTGATGCAGGGAGGCTTTTGTTCCATGGCTTCTAATAGCACCAATGGGAAACATTCATTATCGTAATAGGTAGGGAAAAACAAATATATCGACTTTTTGCAGAAATGCGTCTTTTCATTATCATATTTTGCTCCATGGGCAAATACACATTCTTTAAGGTTCTGTTTGTTTATTACGTCTTTAAACCTATCTTCTGTAATATTACTCCATTTTCCTACAAAATGGCATTTTATAGGCTTTCCTTTTTTTTGTAATATCGCACACGCTTCTACTAAATCCCATACGCCTTTTTTCTTTTATCATATTTGACAAAAATAGAATGTTAAATTCTTTTTGAGGAGCTGTAGGTAGATTTTCATGGGTAGGTATTCCATTGGGGCAGATATAAACGTCTTTGTAATTTACGTATTTCTTTATGTCTTGATATAAATTTTCTATCAATAGAATAACTTTCAGATTTTTGAAAAAAGTGCTATATAATAGATTATCAAAATATCTATTTTGTCTGGTAGCTATGCCTTTGTTGTGATAATGTACAACGATGTTTTGTCTCATCATTTTTAAAAGCATAACTACAAAAAATCTTTGTAGAAAGCACCACCTTTGCGTTAGGGTTACATAACAAAGTTGTGGCACTATTAATTTTGTTTGTTTCCTAATTTGTTTTAGTTGCTTATAGAACTCTTTCAGTTTTCTTATTCCTCCTTTACCAATATCATCCAGATCTTTTTGCTAATGCAAGATTTAGATAATGACATTCAAGGCATTATTTATAATTTTACTGTCATGTATGTATTTTCCCTACCATGGATGCACCATGTACTGGTGGGAGGCATGTGGAGGATAAAATAGGACTTTGCTATATTTTGTAGATTTGTTCATATTCAAATTGCATTTTTTCTATAGAAAAATTTGTTTTTCGCATACCCGTATGCTATGCTTTGCGTATTCCTCATAATACGTTGTGTCTTCTAAGGATAAAATTAGTCTGATAAAATCATCCACTTTGTTGTCATTTACTTTTAAAGGCCATGTTTCAGGCAATGTGTCTTTTAAACCGGGGCAGCTATTGATAATGGTCGGCGTGTGCCAAACTTGCCTCGATAGGCATTAAGGCAAGGCCTTCGTGATTTGAGGGCATAAATAAATAATCAAAATCTCCTATGTATTGGTTCAGTCCGAAAATCTTGTCATAAAGAGATGCATTAGATAGTGGCTCTAAAGCCTTGTGTACTTTCTCTTTCATTGAGCCATTTCCCACAACGTGAAAGTAAAACTTAGGATTGTCTTTTAATGCTTTTACGACTTCTATCAGCTGATCTACTCCTTTTTTGATATTCCAATCTGCCGGCAAATAAGATATTTATTTTGTCCGCTATGATGTGGTTGAATTTTTTCTGTTCTACAGATTGCAATCCATTGAATATGATTTGTGGTGTCTCTCCATAAATATGCTGATAACATTGTTGTGTTGACTCGCTGATGGCTATATTGGCATGCTTTTTAGAATAAAAATATTCAACTTTTTGCCTATTTGGGCCCCATTGATTCCATAGCTCTGTGTTGTGGATTGTTCGTACATATTTTATGGATGGAAACATCCAACCGAATATTTTGGTTCCATAAGTATATGCTGAGGTCTGAATTTCTGTATGTGTATGGATTACTTGTGGTTTCCATTTTAGTGACAGATATACAAACCATAGAGGAAACAATAAAATAGCGATTTTATTGTTTGTATATGCGAACGGTGGAAACAAATACCGCAATCATGCAGTTCTTTAATGAAAGCCTGGCTGAATTCTCCGTTTCCACGTACTACTTCCACAAGATGATATTCCATCCCTGTAGTTTGTGACTTGGCAATGTTGACAGCTACTCTTTCTGCCCCTCCTATATCAAAATGAGTGATAATGTGGAATATACGCATATATTAGTAGTTTTAGTGTTGTATATAATCCAAAAAACTTTTTAGCGGTTGATTCCCATGTAAAATATTCTATGATTCGTTTTCGTGCATTTTGAACTTTTTACCGGAGAGTATTGTTTGGGCTATTTCTTCCACTGAGTTGCATAGGAACCCACTTCTCCGTTTTCTATGATACAGTCTGGGCCGGGTGCATGTCGCGCTACTATTGTTACATTATGGTACATTGCTTCAAGAATTGCCATTCCGAAAATTTCATTGGGGGTTGAAATTTATCACATAATCAGCAACTTCATAATATGCATGGATTTTTTCATTTGGAAGTTTCCCTATGAATAATATATTGCTATATTTCTCACTTGACTTTAATTTGGCCATATATTCTCTGTTTGCATCCAAAGAGCTCCTGCATGCACTAATAAGTATTTGTCTCCTAATCTTTCTGCTAAGGGAAAAATATCCATCGGATGCTTGTCCGGTCTTAATGCACACACCAAGAATACGATACTTTTATCTTTAGGTAATTTCAGTTCTGCCCTTTGTCGCTCTTTAGAGCTTGTCGCCAATGGAATAATGTCTGTGTCAAGCCTACAGGAGCCCATTCTGCACTTGTCACCCCTTTTTGTTTTAATTCATTTACCACAGTTGGAGTTTTACAAAAGACTTTTGTCTTTTTTGAATGCGGAAAAATTTCTGCTGCTTAACTTGTCCATTATCCAGCGTGAAATAGCTTTAGGCGAAGAGCTATGCACTGTACCTACGTAGCAATAATATTTCAGATTATGTTTCAGGCAGAAACTCACGGCTTCCGGCAAAGCAAGTTGTCGCTTTGCAAGTGATACACATCGATGCCAAGTGTTAGTAGTAATGAAAATCAGGCCATACGTGATGTACAAACTTTCTTTTATAGGGCAAATACACTTTCTTAATATTGAGGTCGTGTTTACTTCCGTTCCGCAGCGCCTGTCTTTGGGAGACATCCAGTACACAATCGTTGTTTGGTGTCCCATTTGTTCCAAGGCTTTTGCCAATCCGATTTCTTGGATGTTATAACTTCTGGTAGTCCATTCCCCATAGTCTAAATGAATATATCCAATGTTCATTTGTTTCAAAGTTTATAACGCTTTAGTAGATGTTTAAAATGCATCATAATGTTGCAATACAGAGCTATGCCTCTTGAGTATTTCTTTTTAAGAAGCCACAATTCTATTCTGTGCAGTATGCCTTGAGGAATAAAATGCATCATAGCTGTATAGTAAGGTTGGGAATAGACAGCAGCTTCAATGTCTTTACTTTTTAAGTTTTGGCTTTTATAATTAGAAATTAAATCAATAATCCAGCGTGTCCATCTGCGTTGAAAAATATTCGTTGTTTCTTTGGGAAAGTTTTGTAAATTAAAAACATTACTTATATTCGTAAATACTATTTGGTAGTCCAATCCATGCTGTAGAGCCCGTTTTCCTGTAGCGCTGTTTAAGTTTTGTCTATAATAATATACAGGTGTATTTATAGCCATAAAATTGTGTATGTATTGATAATAAGCAAGCGAAAACATAAAATCCTCACACGTTTTCATACTTTCATTAAAACGGATGTGATGTGTTTCTATAATATTTCTATTAAAAACTGCACAGCATACTGATAATGATACTATTTCTAAATTTACAGCCTCTTGATATAAGCTATGGATGCTATGGTACATTCTGTTTGACAATCTAAATCTGCCTTTTTCTTGTTTGGCATTATTTATCCAACGAATATAATTATATATAGCGAAATCGGATGGCTATCTATTATGTCTTTGATGATTTTAAATAGTTGCTGGCTACAAAATCATCGCTATCGATAAATGAGACATATTGTCCTTTAGCTTTGCTAAGTCCGTAGTTTCTAGCCTTGCTTACACCTCCGTTTAGAATATGAAAGCATTTTACTCTTGTGTCTTTTGTGAATATTCATTGCAAATTTTCCAGAATCATCCGTTGAGCCGTCGTCTATTAGCAGTAATTCAAAAAAGAATATCATTTTGGCATAAGATGCTCTCAATACATTCTTTTAAATATTGAGAGGTATTATATACGGAATGATGATGCTATGGAGCAACATGGCCTTTATAATATATGTTGGTAGAACGTAGAATAAATGTCAATAGTTGTGTAAGGCTTTTCTATTTAGATTCGTTGTGATGCACTTTTTTAGTTTTTTTGCAATCCTATATGTACCCATATCCATTTACTTAATTTCCAATACCATTTTTTTCGGCGGTCAAGCTTTTTGTTTGGCTTCATCAGGAAGCCACGATCCTATATAAATGTACAGTAGTGGTATTGGAAGTTTTATCCCAGTTTCCAAAAAGTCCATTGCATTAAAGTATGTACGTGGATATATATGTACATCTCCTATCAATTGTTCGCTATTATCTGTTTTAATCTATATTTCTCTGCTAAATAATTGGTGACTATTACTACATTGAGGTGTTTTTTGTGTGATAATATGCATAGAAAATGGTTGGTTATAGTACTCTAAAAGTTCAGCTATTATGTGATGCTTAGGAGGAAATCCCATTACTCCCATTGATAATACTTTTCCATCTTCAAATCCCATAAAAGTTGATATCTTTTTTTCAACAAATGGATTTAGACTCTTTTCCATTTTTTCATCTGTATCCAAGTAAATTCCACCATTTTTATAAAGTGCTATTAGGCGTACATAGTCTGCAAAATAAAAGCATATTTCTTGTTTTCATAAGCTCCTTTGCACCATTCGCTACTATTTATGTCAAAATTTTCTTCATTCCAAAGTTTAAACTCATAATCGGGAAGATGCTCTTTTTCCATGATTTAATACATTTTTGTACCAATGGAGGCATCTCCTTTCCTCCAAACCAACAGTAGTGGATTATTTTAGGAATCATAATTTTAACTATATATTTTTGTGTGTTCTAATCCTCTCTTTGAAATCACTTTTCCCGGATTGCCTACTACTACCTGAGTTATCAGGAATATCTGTTACCACAATAGCTCCGCTACCAATCATCACATTATTCCCAATAGTAATATTCCCAATTACTTTAGCTCCAGAGGCTATCGACATTATTTCCAATATGAGGTGCACCACCTTTAGGACCGCGTACACTACCTACTGTTACACCATGGTAGATGGTACAGTTGTCCCCAATTATAGCTGAACCGTTGATGACAATGCATGAATAATGTGGAAACATTAGTGCTTTTTTACCTATTTTTGTACCAAATCCAATTTGAATACCTGTGAGATATTGATTGTGCTTATGAATAAGCTGGACGCACCTTAAACAGAATTTAGCCATAAAGTGGTGTTTAGTTATTAGATAGGAACCAATTCTAAACCAAAAGGTGATTCGAAATGACGCATTAAATAGAAGCGATTTTACCCCCATTTATTAATATTTGTTAACCTTTCCAGGTCGGATACAATAAGACTTTTGCATTCTTTCCAGATCATAATTTGTAATAGTTTTTGTTTTATACTTTGAATAAATCCTTTTGTGCAGTTACAAAAGGCAGAAATCTTTTCATTAGAGGTATAATGATTGAATATGAAGCTAAAGTAATGCATACTGTACACCAATAAGCTCTGTCGTGGTTACTGATAATCTTGTTGATGATAAGCGATACGACGGCTAATAGCAGAAGATGGGTAACCAATAACATAATTGAATATCTTCCTATATAGCTTATAAATGGTATTTTTACTATAGCTTTTGATATAAACAGTACACACAAAGTTCCTGTTATTCCGGAAACATAAAAGCTATAGGATGTACATCGAACTTATTTTCTATATACATAAGGTTTCCTCCGGAAAGTAGGTAAGTAATACCACCAGACATAAGTACAAATAATATCAATACTTATCCCATTTATTAGGTTCAGTATGTGGGTATATTTCCTGAAAAATGTACCCAATGGCAAAAGGAACGGGAGCACTGTCATACTAGTGTCAATAAATATCTGGATATTGACATTATTCCTTCCCATAAAGAATCTTATTATACCAATTATAAATAAGATACATATAAGTGTGGCTATTTTGAAGCACTTTGTATATTTTTCTATAAAATCAAACAAAAATAAAAAATGATATTGGTTTCAAACAAACTTAACAAGAACCATAAAGGGATATTTGTGAATTTCTCATTATAAAAATCAATGAAACTATGCCATCCTATGACAGACTTGATTCCCATATCTACATTTAATTCTTGTAGAATGAATGGTACAATCACTCCTGTACAAAAATAGAAAAAGAAAAAGGGTATCAATAATTTGTTCGCTTTTCTGATAGCAAAATTAAAAATCCATTATATGGTTTGAAGAATAGTCCTGATAAGAAGTAGTATAATGGCATGCGGAAAGTGTTACCAACCATTGTGTTGAATTCATATCCAATGTGATAGAAATATATGTCACAGTGGAACAATACAACAAGGATAATACAAAACCTTTAGCTAAATCAATATATTCTATTCTCCCCCTGGTGTATCTTATTTTTACTATTTATCATAATCTTTGTCTGTTTATTACATTAAAGTGTAGCTTATTTATGTTTGCTTTACCTGCTTTTATCCAAAGATTTGGCCAAATACAACGGAGATGAATTGTGAAATAATGCTTCAGTGCAATACAGAATCCATAATGTCTGTTCTCTAAATGAAATATTTCCATTGGAGGCATTCCATTGGGGCGGTACATAAGTTTCCAACGCTTCTTTAGCGGTATTTCTGGGTCGCACCAGGCATCAATGTGTTCATGCGCATCACATTCGCCAAGTGGATGTCCTACCTGCCATAATTCTATTCCAGCTTTACGGGCGCGCAGCCCGTAATCAAAATCACCGCGCGCATGTGTATAGTAGGGGGGCAAGTGTCCCCAATTTCTTGTACACGCTGTGAGGAACCAATACTATATTTCCATTCATCATAATTACTGGCACAGGGCTGTCATCAGAAGATGGGCGTGCCACTTTTCCAGTTTTATCTCTGCCTCCATACGTTAGTTTGCTACGTGTCTGAGTATCCACTGTAGACCCAAGTACGATGGTTCTGTTTTTTTCAATAGGCTTACACGGAGCAAAGATGCGATACAGTCTTTGTATATGAAGGTGTCATCGTTTAGCCAAAGGTAATAATCATAGTTGCATCCATTTCGTTTTTTTTCCTCGGCCATTTTCCATGCTTCTATCATACCGCGATTCCAGAATACTCCATCTACGGTTTTGATGTTAACATGGGGGAAACTGTGTTTTTACGCTTTCTACAGTTCCGTCAGTAGAACCTCCGTCCACTATATAAATGTCAAACTTAGTGTCAGCTGGAAGTGATTGTGCTGTTATGTTGCGCAGGCACTTTATGGTTTTCTCCTTACGGTTAAATACAGTCAAAAGTATGGCTATATGGTTCATATTGCAATTGATAAAGGGGAATATATTATGGCTTAATTTTATGATAAATATATCGTATAAACCATTGTAAGTTCAATCGAGGTGATTTGTGTAGGAAAATTATAGGTTTATACTTATCATTTGGGTGTATTGGAATTTTATAGGCATAGAATGGTGATTTATAGGTTTCGGGATGCTTTCCACGTTGGCTGATGTCTCGATGGGGGATATTCCATGTTTTTGCATAGTAATGAAAAAATGCTTTGATCTTCACGATGAGCAACGAATGCTTCTCCAAAATCGGTTGTAGGAACATCGAATTTTCCTAATCCTGCTGGTGATAATAGTTCAAAATCACAACATAGTGACAGCCATTCTTTCATAAATTTACGTGTGGCAGGAGTTACAAGAAAGCAGAAATAAGTTGCGATGATTTGATTACTTGCTTTATACTTTTCTTCCGTAAGCCCCATCTTTTCAAAGCATACTGGTTTCGTAAAACAAGATTCGAGTAATGGTATATCGCAAACGAATAGAGGCTGTTTTTCTGAAAGATTTGCGATTATCCCCTCCCTATAAAGAAAGATCCTGAATCACAGTAGAATATGATGTCTCCATCAGAACAATCAGACAGAGCCTTATTTACAAAATAAGGTTTCCAAAAGCCACAAGCCGTTTCCTCTTTTTTGTGATAGGATGTCGTGATGTAGTTTGGCAAATGATTGATCTATGTCATTAGGAGTATATTCATATACTTTATCAAATCTAGCAATATACCTACCAGTTAATGTATTCCATTTACGGGCAGGCTCATATTGCTTGTCTGCGTAGTTTATAAGAATTTTCATTTATATAGTCCTTTTTCTTTCATTTCTAGGATAGAGGCATCATACATATCTGCTTGTATCTCCTGTGTATTTACCCATTTACAGAATTCGCCTATGCCATCGGAAAAGCTCCATTTGGGTTCATAGCCTAATATAGTACGTGCTAATGTTATATTGGCATAATTATGTCTGATATCTCCTAAACGATAATTTCCTGATATTGAGATGGGAACCTTAATATTATATTTTTCACACAATGTATTTGCTACTGTAAGAACATCAGTGCTAACTCCTGTACCGATATTGAAAGCGTGACCGGCAGCTTCTTTGGTTTCAAAGGCCTAAAATAGTTGCATCTACTACATCTTCGATGAATACAAAATCTCTTGTCTCTTTTCCGTCTTCAAAAATATTGATTTCATTTCCATTTTTTATTCTGGTTGAGAATATGGAAAGAATTCCTGTATATGGATTGGAGAGTGATTGCCCCGGACCGTATACATTTTGGTACCTGTATGAAACAGCATCAATGCCAATGGAAGGGCATACCAAATGTACCAATTGGCCTTGTACTTGTTTGGTTATGCCGTATACGGAAGAGGGATGTATCTTCGAGTCTTCAGTGGTAGCCACTAATTGCAGTTTTCCGGCATTAGGATAAGTACATTCAAATTCTCCTTTGCACATATTCTCGTCTAAACGTTCTTTCGGATAAACATCTTTTTCCAATAGTGGGCTATAGTATTTGCCTTCTCCATAGATGGCACGGCTTTCAGCTACAATAACGCGCTTTACGTTGTGCTTGGCATTGGTCAAAATATCAAGCATTAACGCTGTTCCACCGATATTAGTATTTACATATTTTTCTATTTCATACATAGACTGCCCTGTACCGGTCTCTGCTGCCAAGTGAATAATGGCTTCTTGACCATCAATGGCTTTTAGCCAATCTTCCCGTGATGTGACACTTCCTTTGATGAACTTGACTTTATCTTTTATAGATAGATAAAGAGGGGATGTCTCTTCCGGTTTTTGTCCGTGTATTTGCTCAGACAAAGAGTCTAATACAGTCACGTTAACTCCTTTGTCAACTAACTTTGATGCAATGTTAGAGCCGATGAAACCAGCTCCGCCTGTAATCAAGACATTCTTAAATGTAAGTTTCATATTTGTTGTATTTTAAAAAGTCTCCTAGTAGAATTTTTTTAGTATAATGGTTATACCTAAGTAAGGATGCAATTGATAGAGATAGTATAACTATTAGTGTTGATATTAATATTGAAAATAATATAAGAGGATAGTCATTGTTCCACAAATGTTTATTGAAAAAATCTTTTATGAGTTTTATAAAAATGAAATGTATGGTATATATGCAAAGTGTATATTTCCCATAATGAATAAGTTTTTTTTATAAGGATGTTGTTTTTAAAATACTTTGTGATTAATATGCAACCATATATTATTGATAAACTTCCAGTTACAGCAATTGCAAATCGAAATATGGCTATGTGTGATATCGGTATTATAGAACTGAATTTGTGAAAGCGAATAGGAGTAATATAAACAGAATCCTCAAAAGTCCAATGTTGATATAGGATTATGTAAATCATTAATATAGGTAATACTAATTGCCAAGTTAGATATTTATTATGTTTATTCAACCAATATCCTATAGCTAAGAAAGGCATTAAAAATTAATCTTTACAAAGTAACAGTATGGTGTGAAATAGGTTATTATACATGCCACCGTAAATACAATAAGGTTATTGGTAGTGATTTTTGTAATAATGGCTAATATGCAGAAGCAGAAAAATAGGCAGCTTAAAAACCAATATGATTCTAATGATGCTTTTACTTCAGGTATTTCTCTAAATAGGCAACATTGGATTATATACCAAGAAAAAAGGTACCATTAGATGCTTAAATTTCGAAAAACAAGATGTTGTAATTTTATCAGTTCTCATTCTTTTTAGGGTTGATAAAATAGCCGCTTAATATCATAAATAGGGGCATATGAAAAGATATAGTGCCTATGAAGAAACTGTTTTTCAAGGCTTCATCGGGAGCAATGCTTTGAATTGTATGATCATAGCATACAATTATCATTGTTATGATTTTGCATAAATCAATCCATTCTATTCTTTTTTCATTTATGCTGTCTTACTAATTCTGTACTTTGCAGTCCATTCATACTAATCACCTTTGCAGGGATTCCGGCTACTATGCTGTTTGATGGCATATCATGAGTAACTACAGCATTGGCTCCCACAAAAACATTATCTCCAAGAGTTACAGAACCTAGAATTTTACTTCCTGGTCCCAACACACAATTATTTCCAATAGAGGGTACGCCAGCATTGCTTCCTCCCATTTTTAGAGCTGTTGTTACGCCATGAAATATGGTACAATTATGTCCTATTTGGGTTGCTCCATTAATAATGATACATGAAAAATGATTAAAGCTTAATCCTCCTTTTACGGGGGTACCTAATGGCATCTGAATTCCAAATTTAAACATGTAATGCCGATGCATCATCCATGAAAGGATATAGATAGGTAGTACTCTTTTCTTTCCTTTTGACCAGCTGCCCAATCTGAACCAAAAACAAAATTTGAATGAATTGTTGGTAATTAAATATCTTAGGATATATAAGTATTCGGATATTTTTCCATGTGGCTGTTGTGTCAGCACCTTACGGAAATCTTCGTGTATTAATTGGCGGCATGTTTTGAAGCTCATACTTGCATTATTGGGTGATTCGGATAAAGTCATTCATTATATAGGAAGCGGTGGTTCGTGCATTATATTCTCCTTCTGTCAACTTTTTAGCATGTTTGCTCATTGTTTCTATGACTTCCGGATGTTGCTTTAGGTAAATGATTTTTTCTTTCCATGCTTCGACATCGTAAGGTTCTATTAAATAGCCGATGCATTCTTTTTCTAAATCTATGTGTATATCGGGGTTATGTGTCATTAGGATTGGAATGTAGTAGGGCAATGCTTCTATTATATTGGTGTAGCCTACTCCATATTTTCTTCTCTCACAAGGAATAGCCAATATGGATGCTTGACCTTGTTGTTGCATAATGTACTCATATTCATTGTTTATATGCAGGTCTTCCATAAATGTGAATTTTATGTATTGACTGTTTTTGAACTTTTCCGCTGCTTTTATATTGCTTTCGTGGCGGCGAGTAATGATATGGCAATTTGTCTGAGTTTGTTCGCAGGCTTCACTGAGTGTTTGATAATCTCTGCTATCCTTTCCTGTAGCCATTACCAGAAAATTGTCTTTTGGGGAATAAGATATTTTTGATACCATTCGACTTCTGTTCCTCTGCTCTGTGTTGTTATTTGGCAATCTTTCACAATATTATGACTCAGTGCATGCCGTGTATGGTTATCAAACATCATGTAAATTCTGTCTATTCCTTTCCAATAAAAAGAACTTGGTAAACCAATTTTTAATAGGGTTGGAATATTCTTTACAGTAAGTATATTTCCATGCAACTATTTTACATTTTAGATTCCGATTCGTTTTAAAACTACCAACTTGCCGAGACCTTGCAGGGCGCCTAGATACAGAATATCGGGATTGATATCTTTTATAGTTTTTACTAAGGCGATTAAAGTCTGAATGCTATTGTTTTTTTGTAGAGGTAATGGGTTTAGTAAATGTACATCGATTAAATTGCTATTCATTATGCTTTTAATGTAATATGCAAAATTATCTGGTTTTTCTAAGATTTCTTTTGATTATATTTTGTAATATATAATACTTTAATCTTTGATGACATATTATAAAATAAAGTATATTGTAATTTAATTTACCAATAGCATGATAAACCCCCTTCTACATTAGCCGCATTCGAAGGTCGCTCTGATTCTGATGGATAAACCCAAAATTCATTCATTAAATTGTTGTAATAGTTTTCCTTTAAGAATGGAAGGAATACCTTACCATAATAAGGGTTGATCCAACGTTTTCCTTTGATTCCAAATAGTAATTGTAAAGCTCCACCTAAGTGTACTGCTTTTTTTCCTGTCCGTTTTACATGAGCAGCTAAGGGGAATCCGTATGCTCCACATCCAATGAGTGCAATGTCATAATCTCGTTTATCAATTTCATCTTTCATATATTCTAATGCATCGAACCAGGTATTGAAAGGACTTTGCCCGCCAAGACTTTGAACAGCCTTAATTGTTTCTAGTTGAAATTCAGGTAGTACATCTGGATTTTTGAATAATAATGTTCTTTTTTTGTTCATATTGATGTTGTATTGTTTCAGCAAAAGGGTGTATGACTAATACCTTTTTCCCCTTAAGAACTCTTGACCATGGATGTTTTGCATGGTATGGTTCTAAAAGTAGTAATTGTATAGTCTTTACTTTGTTTATATCAATAAGTCTACGTTCTTCTATACGCCATGAACCTAATATGTCAACATGTTTTGAATCTTCGATCATTAATTCTCCAAATCTTTCTAAATTTAGTTCTGTAAGTGGAAAAAAAACCAGAAAGATGTTGCATGTTGTATATGCCAATCTGATTCCACCAAAATTGGGGTATTTTATCTGTGATATAATCTATAATGTTATGCTTATATTTTTTTTATCCCTAAATAGTTATTTACGCATAATATTTCTGTACTTCCATATCGAGCAACCATTGAAGGTGAATCTGATTTTAGTTGTTGATATATAATGTTGGACGCCTTCTCAGGATCCATTATGCTGTCAATCGGTTTTAGGTATGAGCCATAATGGTTAACGTAAAGTCGATGTGTTCCGCGTAGAATTTTATCTGTTAAATAGTTCATTGTTTTATGATATTTTATTTATATATACTTCTTGATGCTTTTAAAAGTATTTGATGATAAATGTTTTGTTATAAAGTCAATATATTTTCACAGGCGAGTACGATCTTAATAACTCTTGTTGGATTTCCTGAGTCTGGTGAGCACTATTCAATAAATGGTATGTTGGTATAATGATGATTACCTGTGATGACCTTTTTAGTTTTGGTGCTACAATTATTTTTAATTCAAAGATGTAGCTTCACTTTTATTTCTTTCAATAATGACATAGATGCCGATAATATGATTTTTCTTTCTTTAGGCGAAAACACAAATCCCCAACAACATGAAATAATAAATATTATCGTAGTAGTACATAAAATGATAACTAAACGCAAAAATGATTCATCCATATATACTGTAATTATCCCACTGATTGATAATGTAGAGATTGTTATTAGTAGTATAGGATATATTATAATTTTGAAAAAATCAGCATATTGCATTCCGCAATTTTTATGTGCATAATATAGAATGATGAGACTGCCTATTCCATTCCATGTAAATATCCATATGATATAAAACCAATAAGGTGAAAATCCTAAATGAAAAAGAAATAGACTAATAGGTAATGGCAGGAAATATGAACATCCACGAAGTATCGAATAATATTTTATCCGTCCTTCTGCATTGATGGCACTTGTTAATGTGATAGTTAATTGGTCTAACATATTTCTTGTTATTTCAAATCTAAAGAAACATACACTCCATTCCGGAACATTTTTTAGCCATAGTTGGAGTATATAAGGGGTTTCAATAATAAAAGGAAAGGCAAAAAAGGCGATGATGAGAAAAGACATTTTTGAACTGAATAATGAAATACGCATCATATTAGTTATGTCATTACTGCCGGCCTTTTTCCCAATAATAGGGTTGATTGCCATTAGCATAGTACGTGAAAACACCATTAGCTGACCGGATATTTGGTTGGCTACCCCTTGAGCTGCACTTAATATTGTACCGAAGAACGAATTTAATACAATTCCCATCCCGTATTGTGCAAACATCGAAGAAGAGGAGTTTATAAATCCCCAACCAGCACATGCAGTCATTTCTTTCATTAGTTCTTTATTGTGATATTTTGGATGCTGTATGTACATTCTGAGTAATTCCGATGGCAATAAATTTGAAGAATAATCATGAATATTAATGAGACAAAGGTTGTGAGGATACCATATAGAATTAATTTATCTGTATATACATGGACTACTATTAATGCTATAACTAACTTCATAAGTGTTTGAAAAACGCCTATAATACTTAGATACCGCATGTTTTCATGAGCATTGATAATAGCATTATAAGGTACGGTCTGGATGGTTAATACTGTCGATAAAAGCATTAACTGATAAATCCATTTGGCTGAAGGAATTCGATCAGAAGGAATATTTAATATACCATCAAAGAAGAAAAAATAGGCTATCTCGAAAATGATAACCATCAATAATGATAATAGAAAATGGATACTTATACTTACAGTGAAAATACTTTTTTGTTTTTCGGGTTTTCCTTCTCCTTCTGCATAATTAATAAAGCGTTGGGTGGTGGCTGACATGGCTGCATTTAAGAACCCTAACATACCGATTGCTCCTCCTATAATGCAGAATATACCAAAATCGGAGCTTCAAGTGCATTGAGAATTAGACGAGTGGAATAGAGGGAAACAAACATGGATAGTCCCATGCTAAAATATAGATATCCGCTATTCTTCAATACTCTGTTAGCAACTTCTGACATAGGATGTATTTGTTTTTTTTAAGCTGTTAGCTATGAAGTAAGGATATAACATCATGGTAAAGAGAGCAACATTCATAATGTGGGGCTGGCTTAATCCCATATTTAAGACTAATAAAATTCGTACCATAATGTCCCAGATACTCTTATTATACTTAAATACTTGATGGAAACAAAAGCCAAATAATATGGAAAAATGACATTATTCCTACGGCGAGAAGTAGGAAGAGAAACCAGCACATCCTTCCACTCCCATATTATGTAATTCGTCATAACCAACTCCAATCAAGGTGATAGGGTGGTTGTATACGGTAGTCAATACGCTACTTATACTTATTGTACGTGCACCACCGGAATTAAGAGAGAAACCAATTGACCATTTGCGTAAATTTTGTGGAATACAACTGTGTTCATGAATTCATTACCGAGTTTTGTCATTGACATAAAAAAGCATAGTGCCGATAATCGTAATTATAATAGCGTATTTCATTCGTTTGTCTATTGTTTTTAAGGAATGCAATAGGTAACAGAAAACCAATATTACTATTCCGATATAACCGCTTGTAGAAAGAGTTGTAATCAAGGCAAGGAAGAACACGATTATATATCGTATTCGCTCTTTTAGCTTCAAAAAGGCGAGGATGGAACATGATGAAGTATAAAGCAGAGGAAAGCACACATTGATATTGCCCAGGTTCGCTGAACGGACCACAATTTCTGTCACTGTGTAAAGTCACAAAACGGTATAAAAATCCTCCGTAACTGTACACTTCTCCTCCTCCTCTAAAAAATGAAGTGTACAGATGTGGAAATATGCTTGAAAAATGAATTGAAGCCATATATACGCGTGATAGTAAAGAGGATGATACTGATTAAAGCAATATAAAAAATGAGTTTGATAAATCTTTGCAGGTAGTTGGCCGGATCTATTTTGTAGGTGGCGTATATGATTAATGGTATAGAAGTCACACTGAGTGCTGTACCTAAACTTAATGTAGAGCCCTATTATGACTAGAAGCATTGAAAAAAACAAGCATCCGATGAAAAGTAAATATTGCTTTTGAAGATGAAATAATGTCTTTTTCTTCAATACATAGTATATTCCCATTAATAGTGTCAATATGATGAAATTATCATTCCCTATAGGCGGGTAAGGCCATTCCTGCGGAGGATATCATTATGTATATATAGAGGTATTGAATGATACAGGTTGTATATTTATGAATATAATTCATCGGATTTTATAAGGAGTGTTTTTTCAAAAAAATAGTTTCTTAATCTCTAAAAATATCCCTCGTATAAACTTTCTCTTTCACCTCTTCCAGGCAGATGTCACCTATTGGCGATAATCGCATCACTCTGTAGTTTGAATTCATCCAGATTATTCATTACT
>VOFG01004305.1_pt1 | contig 16414 bp, 28 predicted proteins | sample 5384171 | NCBI WGS metagenome assembly VOFG01 (sample SAMN12384726, study PRJNA508395) | human gut metagenome | isolation source: healthy gut F | host: Homo sapiens
TTACGTATTGCTAGCGTGGAGGAGAATATTGACAGCCGCCGGCGCGGTTTGCGCTGCTGGCCTACTATCGGCGGGGGTGGTGATCGCCAGCGTTACCGTCTTTATGGTCTCCTGCAATTTTCACGGCATCGGTCTTTCCATCTCCATGTGCTATCTGTTTGCGATCATGATCGCGCCCACATACCGCCGTGTGGATACCGTGGCGGTATGTGTTCTGATATTGATCAGCTGGTGGCTGCCCGGACAGCTTCCTACGCGGAGAACTATGATCTGTTCAAGCATTTCCTGCTGCGATTTTCCATCATTGTAGGTTTTATCGTGCTGCGGTCCATCTTCCTTCGGCAGTCTGCCAACGAACGGCACATCAAGAGATGGGTCACGCTTTTCATCAAGCTGGCCTACAACGACGTGATGACGGAAACACTGAATAAAAAGGCGATGGAGACGTATGGCACGTTCATTGCCGATAAAACCGCGCCGGAACGGGTCAGCGTCATTATTTTTGACGTGGATGATTTCAAATCGTACAACGACAACTACTCCCACATGAAGGGCGACGAAGCGCTGCGGCGTGTGGCCGGAAGCGTGGTCGGGGTGTTGGCGGCGGCTGACCGGTATCTCTTCCGCTTTGGAGGCGAGGAGTTCGTGGTGATCCTGCCGGATATCGGTGAGGAGGAGGCCCGCCGTATCGCCGGTGCGCTCCTTGACGCGGTGCGCGCCGCGGCTGTTCCAAGAGGACCCTGCCGGATCCGGCACATTGTTACGGCCTCTTTCGGTGTTGCGTGCGGGACAGGCCGGGAATTGAAGGACTTTTCGCTCATCGCAAAGGCGGACAGGCAGCTGTATATCTGCAAAAACAACGGAAAGAACTGTGTGGCGGCCAGCGGCGCAATATATAGATGGGTACGCAGGCGCCCGGCTATCGGCCGGGCGCTTGTGTGCGGGGAAATATGATAGGATGACAATACAAAGAAGCGGGGAATATGATAGGATGACAGAACGGCTGGCACCTGACCGCCATCTACAACACGCACTCCAACGCCGACCACATCGGCGGCAACCAGTACCTGCAAAACCAGACCGGCTGCAGGATCTATGCCCCCGGCATCGAGTGTGACTTCACGCGCCACCCGGTGCTCGAGCCGTCGTTTCTCTACGGCGGCTATCCGCCGAAGGAGCTGCAGCACAAATTTCTCATGGCCAAGCCCAGCGACGCGCAGGAGCTGACCCCGGCGTGCCTGCCGGGGCAGCACGGTGCGGTCCCTATCTGGCGTGGCTGAAGGACACAGGGGCGGCTGACAGCCCTGTTCGAGGACGGCTGGATGCGCTGGGCGCGGGTGTGAGCGCCAACGGAATACGGAAAAAACAAGCGCCCGGCTTCTGCCGGGCGCTTGTTTTGCGGCACGTGCCGCAGGGGGAAGAAATTTGTGAGGGAGGGATGTGTCAGTTAGTTGTACTTCTCCAGGTACTTGCCGAACTCCTCCAGACCGGCCTTCAGCACCTGAGGATCGCGGAAGGCGCCGTAGCCCACGCGGATGGTCTTGGGCATATCAAGTAGTCGCCGGGACCACCAGGATCTGCTGGTGGCCATGGCATCCTTGGCCAGGGTCTCGGAGTCCACGTCGTAATCATAGTCGATCAGGCAGGTGGGCCCATGGCCTTGGCACGCAGGTGCGGAATATGGGGCTGGGAGGCACCCAGTCCTCCACGATCTTGCGGTTGGGCTCCAGAATGGAACGGGGCGGGCCCACAGGGCCTGGTAATGCTCCAGCGCGATGGAGGCGATGATCTCGTCCCAGATGCCGCAGCAAATGGTGTTGTAGGAACGGCGGGTCTTCATGACCTCGTACATCTCGTGGTCGCGGCAGACGATCCAGCCGATACGGGTACCGGCCATGGAGTACATCTTGGACATACTGCTGATGGAGATGGCCTTTGTGGTAGCCGTAGTCCAGAATGGAGGGCATATAGTTCTCGTCCAGCCCGCGATAGACCTCGTCGCAGAGGATCCAGGCGTCGTGCTTGGCGGCGATGTCCACGATCTTACGCAGGCCTCGTCGTACAGGGTCACGCCGATGGGGTTGTTGGGGTTGGTCAGGACGATCATCTTGGTGTTGGCGTCGCAGGCCTTGTCCAGGGCGTCGAAATCCAACTGATAGTTATCCTCGGCCTTCAGCTGGACCACGCGGGTCTCGATGCCGCTGCCCTTGGGGATATCGTAGTGCTGCTGATAGGAGGGCTTGATCACCACGCAGTTGTCACCCGGCTCCAGCACGCTCATCAGCACCAGGTCATTGGCGCCGGTGCCGCCGTGGGTGATCATGACTTCCTCGGGCTTCACGTTGCCCTTGGGGTAAATGCCGGCCACCGCCGCCTTGATCCGGGGAGCCGGTGGCGTCGCCGGTGATAATGCAGGCTCATGGTACGCATTTCGTTCAGGAAAGCGTCCAGATCCGCCGGTCAGGTCAAACAGCTCGTCCATACGAAGGGCGCTGACGCAGCTGCTGCCCAGATTGATACGGGCGAGAGAGTCCATGGGATTCAGCCACTCTTCCACACCAAACCATGCCAGTTTCATTTTATTGTCCTCCTCATTTCGTCTGTTTTGTAGGGTAAGCGGATATATTCCGCGGGGTTACAGGTCGGCCTGCAAGCCCACGCCCTCGGCCAGTGCGCGGTCGATGGCTACCTTGGCGGCGGCCAGATCCAGAATGTACAGGCCGGTGGCGTCGAAGATGGTGGTCTGCGTGTCGCTGGTGCGGCCGGGGACCTTGCCGTCGATGAGGTCACCGATCTCGCCGGTGATGTTGTCGGCACTGACGACGCCCCTGCTTGATGGGCAGCTCCATCTCGCCCACGCGGATGCACTGGGCGCGGTCGTCGGCGTAGAAGGCGGCGCCCTGGAAGATGGTGCTCTCGATCTCCTGCTTGGATTCCATGTCGGAGCCCAAGCAGCTCAGATGGGTGCCGGGCTTCAGCCACGCCTTCTGGATGATGGGCTTGCGGGAGGGCGTGACGGTGATGATGGCGTCACTGTCGCCCACGGCGGCGGCCAGATCCAGCGCCGGCAGGAACTCCACGCCGGAGGCGTCGATGCCGAAGTCATCGGAGAGCTGCTGGGCGATGTGGGCGGCGAACTGCACCGCGTTGTCGGGGAACATGGGGTCGGCGATGTAGACCTTATCGATGGCCGGACGCAGCAGCAGCGTGGCGGCGATCTGGAAGGGAGCCTGTTTGCCGGCACCCAGGATGAACAGGTGCTTGGCGTCCTTGCGGGCCAGCAGGTCCACGCCCAGCGCGCCGGCGGCGCCGGTACGCATACAGGTGACGTAGGAGGCGTCCATGACGCATGACAGGGAATGCCGGTGTTGGAGTCGTAGACCATCATGATGCCGTTGAAGGGCGGCAGGCCCTTTCCGGTTCTCGGGAAAGTTGTTCAGCATCTTCAGGCCGTGGAGCTGTACGCCCTTGATATAGCCCGGAACGGATGTCCATGGCGGCGTGCTCGTCCACGAATTCATAGTTGACCAGCGGCCAGATGATCACGGACTTGCCCTGGGATTTCAGACGATAGACCTCGCGCACCTCTGGATGACTTCCTTCATGGAGATGACCTGCTTGACCTGCTCGCGGTTCAAAATCAAAACGCCTCATATAGGCCATCCCTGTCCTTTCGTTTTTCGGGAGGGCGGAGAGGGGCCGCGCCGGCCGTGCTCCGCCTCGGTTTGATGTCATTGTAACCGGGAGATGTTGCGCCGCGCGTGGGAAAAGCGTTGAATTTCCGTTGTTACTAAACATTTTAGCAAATGATGCCGTGCTTTTCAACCAAACGATTTGGTACATTTGCCGCCGGGGACACAGCGCCACTGGACAGACGCCCGCCCTGGTGTACAATACGGCCATAACACAACACGGCTTTCAACAGGAGGACGGGACGCTATGTACGCGGATATCATCATTAAAAACGGGCGCTGCGTGACCATGTGCGGCGATGGCGGGGCCGACTGGGTGGCCGCGGCGGGGAAAATGATCTGCGCCGCAGGCCGCGGCGATGATTGGCAGAAGCTGGTGCGCCCCGGCACGCAGGTCATCGACGCCAGGGGCGGCACGGTGCTGCCGGGGTTTATCGACAACCACTTCCATGTGATGCAGACCGCCGTGAACATGATGAGCGTGGATCTGGGCGGCGCGCGGTCCCACCGGGAGCTGGGCGAGATGCTGGCCGCCGCCGAAAAGCGGGAGGGCGCGGTGCTGGGCTGCCAGGTGGAGGAGTCGCAGTTCGAGGAAAAGCGTTTTCCGGACCGGTATGTGCTGGACAGGTATTGCAGCGACAGTCCGGTGGTGCTGTTCTCCAAGGAGTACCACGTCAGTATGCTGAACACCCACGCCCTGCTGTATTACAAGGTTCCCTTCTCCCTGGAGGGCGTGGGCTGGACAGCAGCGGCCTGCCCACGGGCATTTTCCGGCGGAACGCCAACTATGTGCTGCGCTCCAATGTGCTGCCGGAGCCTGCCGGACGAGTTCCGCATGGAGGCCATCCATCTGGCCATGTCCCGACTGCTGGAAAAACGGCATCACCACCGTGGCGGCCATCGAGGGCGGCTGGCTGTTCGACGACCGGGACGCGGGTTCATCTACGCCCACAGCGGCGAGTTCCCGGTGGATATGCCGCTGTTCTACCAGACCATGGACCTGGCGAAGGTCTGGAAGCTGGGGCTGCGCCGGGTGGGCGGCAATATTATGGTGGACGGCACCCTGTCCAGCCAGCGCCGCCCTGTCGGCGCCCTTTACGCAGACCGGCCGGACTGACCGGGGACAGATCTTCCCCAGGACGGCCTGGACGAGTTCGTGCAGCAGTGCTACCGGCAGGATATGCAGCTGGCGCTGTACAGCATCGGCGACCCGGGCCATCGAGTCCGTGCTGCTGCCCACGAGAGGGCCATCCGTCAGGGCGGCAGCACCGCCCTGCGCCACCGCATCGAGCACGCCATCATGGCCACGCCGGAGCAGATCGCCCGGGCGGCGGACATGAAGCTGATCTTCTCGGTGCAGCCGGCCTACGCCTATCTGTGGGGCGGCAAAGGGCGGTATGTACGAGCGCCGGGTGGGCGAGCGCTATCTGCACTCCAACAACTTTGCCGCCATGTTCGCCGCCGGCGCGGTGGTGTGCGGCGGGTCGGACAGCGACGTGACGGAGCCGCGGTCCCATGCTGGGCATCCACGCGGCGGTGAACCGCGCCGTGCCCCAGTGCGCCGTGTCCGTGGAGCAGGCCATCGAGATGTACACCGTCAACGGCGCTTACGCGCTGTTTGAGGACAAGCGCAAAGGGAAAGCTGGCGCCGGGATACCTGGCGGATATCGTGGTGCTGGACCGCGACATCCGCGCCGTGCCCGCAGAGCAGCTGGAGCAGACCGACGTGACCGTGACCATCAAGTCCGGGTCGGTGCTGCACAGCCGGCAGTGAGGTGACGGCCATGCTTCAGATCAGACTGTTTGGCAAAGCCGCAGGTCATCTGCGACGGCACGGACATCACCCCGGAGCTGGGCAACAAGGGGTGCGCCCTGCTGTGTATCCTGTTCCTGCGGGGCGGGGACTACTATGCGCGGGAGAAGCTGGCGGCCTACCTCTGGCCGGACAGCGCCGCCAGCGCTGCCAAGTATAATCTGCGCTATACCCTGTGGAAGATCAAAAGAGCACCGATACCGGCGAGGGCGGGCGGTCGCTCATCAAGCTGGACCCGGGAGTACTGCTGCATCGACCGGGCATACGACTATATCTGCGATCTGCAGACCATCGACGAGATCGACCCGGAGACCCGGTCGGCGGACGAGCTGAAGCGGGCGTGTGACGCCTTCGGCGGCGAGCTGCTGGAGGGGTACTATTTCAACCACTGCGAGGACCTGAATGAGCTGATCCTCAGCCAGCGCATCTATTATGAGAAGCGGAAGAACCGGCTGCTGATGAAGGCGGCGGAGCTGTATGAGCAGCGGGATATGCTGCCGGAGGCCGTGGGCATTCTGGAGCGGGTCATGGAATACGAGCCCTACAACGAGCAGCTGGCCCTGCGGCTGATGACGCTGTATGAGCGCGGCGGCGACCGCAGCCGTGCTATCCGGTTTTTCAACGAGTTCCGCAACCGGCTGGCCTCCAATCTGGAGATCTATCCCGGCAGCGCCATCACGCAGAAATACGCGGAGCTGAAGGCCGCGCCCGCCGCGCCGGAGCCGGCTCCGGCAGCGGACAGACGTTCCCGGCCTGCATGTGCAGACCTACTGCCTCCGGGCGGTGCCCTGCTTCTGGATGGCGGACACGGTGGGAAAGCTGCTGGACGCCGTCGGGAACGACGTGCGGCCGGACGACCGGACGCTGCTGCGGGTGCTGGGGCTATACAGCCCGCTGCGGCGGGTGTGTGCCGGCGCGGAGGGTGAGGTCACGGCAGCGCCGGCGGCAGTGGCCCAGGCGTTTATCCGGTGGCTCACCGGTCTGGCGGCGCGGCAGCCGCTGGCGGTGCACATCCGCCGCGCCGGGGAGATGGATGACGTCAGCCGCGGTGTGCTGGAGTATCTGCTGGCGGAGCGCCCTGCCGGGTTGACGCTGCTGACAGAGGACGGCGGGGCCTTTGGGCGATATGCCCAGCGGAAATGACGGCGGAAAGTGCCGGATATTTGCCGGAACAACGGACGCATCCGAACTTTAAAGCGCGAAAGCGCGTGGCGAGGCGTTTACCTCGGGTAAATATTTTTTGGCGGATATGACGGTTGACGGTGACTTGTTGTTGTGATATCTTACAGAAAACTTCGGGAAAGGAGAACGCCACACATGATGAAGCAGCTGTACAAGGCATACGCATTTAGCTTTTTACTTTACCTATGCGGATAAAGTAAGAGTGATTTGTGATGCCCGGAAATGCTGCTGATGAAATGAGGACGTTCTCCCGCGGAGACGCACTGACATCAAAGCCGCCCTATGGATCACAGATCCACAGGGCGGCTTTTTTGCAGCCAAATTTTCAAAAACACCCATCAGGAGGAACCACACCAAAAAAGAACATCACACGGCGGCTGATGACCGCCCTGCTGGCCGCCGTCATGTGCGTGAGCATGGCCGCCTGCGGCAGCAAGACCGACGACACCAAGACGGACGGCACCGGCGATGCCGACGGCGCCAAGTATACCATCGGCGTGTGCCAGCTGGTGACCCACGACGCACTGGACGCCGCCACCCAGGGCTTCATCGACGCGGTGAAGGACAAGCTGGGCGAGAACGTGACCATTGACGTGCAGAACGCCGCCAACGACCAGAACGTCTGCACCACCATCGTCAACACCTTCGTGTCGAAGAAGGTCGACCTGATCATGGCCAACGCCACCCCGGCGCTGCAGGCGGCCTATAACGCCACCGCAGAGATCCCATTCTGGGTACCTCTGTTACCGAGTACGGCGTGGCGCTGGGTATCGACAACTTCTCCGGCACCGTGGGCGGCAATGTCTCCGGTACCTCCGACCTGGCGCCCCTGACGGAGCAGGCGGACATGATCCTGGAGCTGCTGCCGGAGACCAAGACCGTCGGACTGCTGTACTGCTCCGCGGAGCCCAACTCGAGTACCAGGTCCAGGTGGTGGAGGAGTACCTGACCGGCAAGGGCATCACCTGCACCCGCTACTCCTTCTCCGACTCCAATGACGTGGCCGCTGTGACCACCAAGGCCGCCGCCCGACAGCGACGTGATCTACATTCCCACCGACAACACCGCCGCTTCCTGCACCGAGACCATCGGCAGCATCGTTCTGAACGCCAAGACCCCGGTGATAGCCGGCGAGAAGGGCATCTGCGCCGGCTGCGGCGTGGCCACGCTGTCCATCAGCTACTATGACCTGGGCTACAAGACCGGCGAGATGGCCGCCCAGGTGCTCACCGGCGAGGCGGACATCGCTGAGATGCCCATCCAGTACGCGCCCGCTGCCAAGATGTACAACCCAACCGTGCGAGGCCCTGGGCATCACTGCCCCGGAGGGCTACGAGGCCATGGAATAAAAAAATTCAGACAGGAAGGTCTGGTGTACCCATGACACAGCTATTGAACGCGCTGCCCGGCGCTCTGGCCCAGGGACTGATCTGGGGCGTGATGGCCATCGGCGTATACATTACCTATAAAAGTGCTCGATATCGCCGATCTGACCGTGGACGGCTCCATCTGCACCGGCGCGGCGGTGTGCACCATGCTGCTGCTGGGCGGGCAGAGCCCGTGGCTGGCGCTGCTGTGTGCCGTGCTGGCCGGTGTGCTGGCCGGCGCCGTGACAGGCCTGCTCCATGTGGGCCTGGGCATCCCGCCCATCCTGGCGGGCATCCTGACCCAGATGGTGCTCTGGTCCGTGAACCTGAAGCTGCTGGGCAAGGCCAACCAGGCGCTGCCCGCCCGCACCCACTCCGGTGCTGCTGAGTCAGATGGACGTGGGCGGTGCGCTGCCGGTGCTGCTGGGCTTCTGCGTGGTGCTGGTGGCACTGCTGGTGCTGTTCTTCGGCACGGAGCTGGGCTGCCCTGCGGGCCACAGGCTGCAACCCGGTGATGAGCCGGGCCCAGGGCGTAAACACCGGGCTGATGAAGGTCGTCGGCCTGGCGCTGTCCAACGGCGTGGTGGCCCTGTCCGGTGCGCTGCTGTGCCAGTACCAGGGCTACACCGATGTGAACATGGGGCCGCGGCGCCGTGGTCATCGGCCTGGCGGCGGTGGTCATCGGGCAGGCCGTGCTGGGCCGCCGGGGCGGCCGCATGGCCGTGCAGCTGGGCGGTGTGATACTGGGTGCGGTGATCTACTACATCGTGTACCAGGTCATCATCTTCGCCGGCTTCGACACCGACCTTCTGAAGATGTTTTCCGCCGTGGTGGTGGCCGTGTCCCTGGGCGCGCCCCACGTCAAAAAGCACAACTGAAAGCCCATTCCCGCAGTAAGAAAGGAGACAGCGGCCATGCGGAAAATGAATAACATCACCAAGACCTTCAACAGCGGCACCGTGGACGAGCGCGTGGCGCTGGACCACCTGGAGCCTGACGCTGCGGGACGGGGATTTCGTCACCGTCATCGGCGGCAACGGCGCCGGAAAGAGCACCATGCAGAACGCCATCTGCGGCACCTGGCAGCCCGACGAGGGCAGCATCGAGCTGGACGGCGTCAACGTCTCCTCTCTGCCGGAGCATAAGCGCGCCCGCTACCTGGGCCGCGTGTACCAGGATCCCATATGATGGGTACCTCCGCCGGCATGGAGATCGAGGAGAACCTGGCTCTGGCGGAGCGCCGCGGCCGGCATCACACCCTGCGTCCCTGGCATCTGCCGCGGCGAGCGCGAGGACTATCGCCGCCGCCTGCTGGGAGCTGGGTCTGGGTCTGGAGGACCGCCTGACCACCAAGGCGGGCACCCTCTCCGGCGGCCAGCGGCAGGCGCTGACGCTGCTGATGGCCACCCTGCAGAAGCCCAAGCTGCTGCTGCTGGACGAGCACACACCGCTGCCCTGGATCCCCAGACGGCCCAGCGGGTCATGGATATCACCGACCGCCTGGTCCGGGAGAACCACCTGACCACGCTGATGATCACCCACAATATGCGCGACGCTATCCACTACGGCAACCGCCTGCTGATGCTGCACAACGGGCGGATCGTGCTGGATATCTCCGGCGAGGAGAAGGCCCGGCTGACGGTGCCGGACCTGCTGGCACTGTTCAGCAAGGTCAGCGGCCAGGAATACGACAACGACCGCGCCCTGCTGGCGTAAACGCGAAGCCGGGGACTGCCCGTGAGGACAGTCCCCGGCTCTCTGCCCTGACGGGCTGTGCGGCGGATGGTATGATGGTGGACAAAAGCGCCGGGGCCGTTCCGGCGCAGGGGAGGACGCCATGAAAAAGATAGACAACTGCGAGAATTCCACCGTGCTGGTGGCGCTGCTGCTGGCGGGCATCCTGCTGGTCATGGGCGCCTACCGGCTGTTCTCCTGGCTGTGCAGCCGGGGGCTGACGGACACGCTGACCTGGGTGCTGGGCGCGGCGGCGCTGGTGCTGGCGGCGCTGGGCCTGCTGCTGGCGAGCCGCAGCTTCCGGCGGCTGAAGGAGCTGCATCTGTATAGAGAACACCCCTGACCGGCAGGTCAGGGGTGTTCTTTCTTTACAGCTCGAGGGGCGCCGGCACGGCGTCCGCCGGGATGGGGCAGGTGTACCCGCCCGCCGTCCGCTGCCGGAACTCGGCCTTAGCGGCCTCCAGCAGCGCGGGCTGCTCCAGCAGATCGATGGCGGCGGCGCACAGCACCTTGCCGGCGTGCACGGTGGCCTTATGGGCCATGGGCGTCTTGTTGCAGGACACCACCTGCCAGCTGTGGCAGGGGGACGTGGTTGGGCACACCGCCACATGGATCTGTGCCGTGGGGCACTGATAGCTGACATCACCCACGTCGGTGGAGCCGGCGTTGAAGGCGGGGCCCTGATACAGCGGCATCAGGAAGTCGTTGAAGTGGCCGGCCTGCATGGCCTTCACCTTTCGGCGAAGGCGGGATCGTTCTCCGCGCCCACGCCGCTGGGGACGTCACGCCCTCGTAGGTGGCGGACAGTGCCTCCATGAAAGCGTGCTCCTCCGCCGTGCAGGGGCGGCACGCCCAGCTGGGCGAAATTGTCGTAGAGCAGCTTCTCCAGCGCGTGGTTGCACACGGTGTCAGACAGGCCGTCCACGAAGCGGCGCTCGATGGTGGTGTCCGTCATCAGCGCCGTACCACAGCTTTTCCCGCGCCATAAAGGCTTTGGCCGCGCCGCCTTCTTCGCCGGGGCAGCCATACAATACTACCGTACCAGGGGCACCACTTTGCTGCAAATAATGCTTGATACCCAGTGCCGCCGCCAAAGCGCCGGCCCCCAGCAGATTATGTCCGCAGCCATGGCCGGTCCCACCGGGGGTCAGTTCCTGCTTTTTGATACTGCCGCCCAGCTGGGAAAGCCCGGAAAGGGCATCATACTCCGCCAGAATGCCAATGATGGGACGCCCGCTGCCATAGCTGGCGGCAAAAGCGGTGGAGATGCTACAGATTCCCTCCTCCACGGCGAAGCCTAGTTCTTTCAGCATTTTGCAGTACAGAGCAGCGGACCGCACCTCCTGCAAGGAAAGCTCGGCATATTCCCAAATCTGATCGGCAACGGAAGCAATCAGCTCTTTATTCTCTTCAATGGTGTCCAATGCCGCTTTTTTTAGTTTTTCCATGTTATCACAGCACCTTTTTTAGGAAATTTTGCAGTCGGAGGGCTCTGCGGATTGGTAAAGATGACTTCCGGGGTTCCCTGTTCGCCCAGCTTGCCCTCTTCCATAAACAGCACCCGGCTGGCTACTTCGCGGGCAAAGGCCATCTCGTGGGTGACAATGACCATTGTCATCCCCTCATGGGCCAGTTCCCGCATGACTTCCAGCACTTCGCCCACCATTTCGGGGTCCAGGGCGGAGGTAGGTTCATCAAACAGCATCACTTCCGGTTCCATGGCCAGCGCCCGCACAATGGCGACCCGCTGCTTCTGCCCGCCGGAGAGCTGCGCCGGATAGTCATTAGCACGGTCGGCTAGGCCAACCCGGCCCAGCAGAGTCATGGCTTTTTGTTCTGCTTCGGCCTTGGGCACCTTTTTGATGCGGATAGGAGCCATGGTGAGATTCTCCAACACCGTTTTGTGTGGGAACAGGTTGAAGTGCTGGAACACCATACCCATCTTTTGCCGGTGACGGGGCAGATCGACCTTTTTGCCGGTGATCTCCACGCCATCCACCTTGATAGAGCCGGCGGTTGGTACCTCCAGCAGGTTGAGACTGCGCAGGAAGGTGCTTTTGCCGCCGCCGGAGGGACCAATAACCGCAATGACATCGCCCCGGCAGATATCCACCGTGACGCCATCCATGGCGTGAACGGCGCCGCCATTATAGTACTTTTTCAGATCCGCTACTTCGATAATCTTCTGCGCCATTTACGCCACCGCTCCTTCCCGCTTTGATTTGCGCTGCCGCGCCGTACCGCTTTGCCGGTCGCTGCGCTGCATCTTGTGCTCAAAGTGCCCAAACAGCTTACTGAGAGCAAAGGTCATGATAAAGTAGATGATACCGGTGATGACCAACGGCTCGATGGGCAGGTAGGTGGCGCCCCGGATTTGGAGATATTGGGTCATCAGGTCGCCAATGAAGAAGGTGGAGGCCAGCGAGGTATCCTTGATGATCATGATGAATTCATTGCCCAAGGCCGGAAGAATGTTCTTGACCGCCTGCGGCATGATAACGAACCACATAGCGCCCCGTTCGCCAAAGCCGAGGCTAAGCGCCGCTTCCCGCTGGCCGGGATCGACCGCCTGAATGCCGGAACGAATAACCTCCGACATAGGCGGCACTATTGCAGATGAGGGCGATAGCGATGCACAGGAACTTCTGCTTATTGAGGGCGGGTATCAGCATGGGCAGCCCGAAGTAAAAGAAATACAGCTGCAGCAGCATGGGGGTACCACGGATCACCTCGATGTAGATGGTGGAAAGCCAGCGCAGCGGCGCTACTTGGACATTTTCATGAGGGCCAGCAGCGAAGCAAACACCACACCGCCCAGCACCGTAATGGCGGAAAGCAGCAATGTGTAGCTGACGCCATCAATGAGGTACTTATCCCAATATTTGAAGAAGATGGCTGCCATCTTCTCAAAATCGCAAAATTTAGCTCCTGTCATATGGTCATTCTCCCTTTAGCACGGCCGCCGGAGCCCTAAACGGCTCCGGCAGTCAATCGATAATGTCTATCTTCTTATCAATCCAGCGTCAGCTCCTTGGCGTTCTCGCTCTTGCCCAGCTCGACGGCCGCATCATACCAGGTGCCGTACAGACCGGCTTCATATGCCTTGGCCAGTGCCGCATTAACAGCCTCCAGCAGTTCGGTCTCGCCCTTGGTCATCAGAATAACATTGGCCTCGTACTCAGCCTTGACCTCGAACTGGAACTCGCAGATGACGAGATCGGGGTTGGCATTGATGATCATATCGGCATTACCCTTGGCCACCGCCAGCGCCTCAATGTTGCCGGCTTTCAGCTCCATGACGCCCACGGCAAGGTCACCGATGGTGATGGGGTTGGCATCCGGGATCTGCTCGGTCAAAAGCTGCATCTGCAGGAAACTTTTTCATGGTCGTATATCCTTCTGTATATAGTGAATATTTATTCATGTATAAAATGTATGTGGTCGGGAGAGCTCATGCCGCGCGGTGCAGGCGGTGCGCCTGTCGTCGTCGCGGCAGTGCCATCGTGCCAACTCCTTTGCTGTGGTGATTTTTCATGGGTCGTACCGCCTTTCCAGTGTGCGTTTTCCGGGGATGGGCTTGCCGCCGTCGGTGCATCTCTCTCGTTGATGTTGCATAATTTACCACCACAGCCCGGGAATGTCAAGGCAAAATTGAATATTTATTCGCAGAATATGCGATTTTAGTGAATATACTTACAGCATCGGCTAAAGCGCCGGGTCATTTGCATCAAAATGACGGGATCCGCCAGCAAAAAGAGCACCGCCTTTAGGCCGCCTGGCATAAGAAAACATACGCCGCAAAAGGCGCGTTTCGCGCAGCCCCATCGTTGCGCCGCCTTGACAGACATCCAGTATGCCTGCGGCGGCGCGCCTCGGCTCTGCACAAAACGCGCACTTTTTCGGTGCGAAGCAGTTTTGCCAAAGTAAATTCGAGCTGAAATTGGCTGCAAAAACGCCCGCATGCTGACGCATGTGGGCGTTTTTTCGGTCGATTTCAGCCGGATAGACACAGGCAAAACCGTGTGTTTTCTTGTGTCAGGCGGCCTCGGCGGTGCTCTCTCGTGTTGTGTATGTGAATTACTCCTCCGTCTCGATCAGGCCGTAGCCGCCGTTGTTGCGGTGGTACACCACGCACACGGCGTTCGTCTCGATATTGCGGAACACATAGAAGGAGTGCCCCCGCAGGTTCATCTGCAGAACAGCCTCGTCGGTGGTCATGGGCTTGACGGAGAAGCGCTTGGTGCGGATGATGTCGAAGTCGTTGTCCTCCACCACGTCGAATTCGGCGGGCACGGTGGACACCAGCGCGTCGGGCCGCAGGTTCTTGGCCAGGCGGGTCTTGTTTTTGCGGATGCGGCGGTCGATGAAGCTGACGGCCTCGTCGATGGCGCTGCGCATATCGCCGTCGGGATCCTCAGTCTGGGCGCGGAACAGCGTGCCGTTGGCGGCGCGGATGGTCAGCTCCACCACACAGCGGTTTTTCTTCTCCACAGCAAAGGTCACAAAGGCGTCTGCCTCCTCCGGGAAATACTTGTCCAGCTTACTGATCTTTTTTTCTCGGCGTATTCCTTGATGGAGTCGTTGAGAGAGATCTTCTTGCAGGCGAATGTGAACTTCATAGTGTTTGCTCCTTTCCGTAACGGGTAACGGTGCAAGGGTCGGGAGTGGTTTCCCCTTATCCTTGACTAATTATAGCAAATATGTCTTGCGTTGAAAAGAGGGTTTGAAAGAATTTGTGAAATATTCACAAAAAATCGCGGAACGGTCAAATTCGACAGCCTTCGACTTTTTCCGCCAAAATGCGGCAAAAGCTCCTATTTACAAGCGCTTCGCCCCGGTGTACTATACGGTTCGGAGGCTTTCCAATATCCCACCCGCTTGCGCCGTCCCTTCCGGGGGCGGCGTCTTTTTGCCTATGGCCCCGCCGTCCTTGTATTTCCCCGCCGGGTGTGCTATACTGTCCACGATATTTTAACTTCGCCCCCGCCGGGGGCAGGGAGGTCCTCTTGGAAAGAACACAGGTACAGATCCCCGCCGCGCAGCTGGACCGCCAGCGGGATTTTGAAGCAAAGCTGAAGGAAATGCACGCCGCCCGGCCCCTCCGCGCGCTGGTGGATACCTTCGGCTGCCAGCAGAACGTGGCCGACAGCCAGCATATCATGGGTATGCTCCAGGCTATGGGGTGCTCGTTCACCGACGATCCGGCCCAGGCGGATGTGGTGGTGCTGAACACCTGCGCCATCCGCGACCACGCGGAGAAGCGGGTGTACGGCAATCTGGGTGCGCTGACCCACACGAAGAAGGCCAACCCGGCGCAGGTGATCTGCCTGTGCGGCTGCATGGCGCAGCGGCCGGAGGTGGCCGAGAGGGTGCGCCAGTCCTACCGCCATGTGGATCTGGTGTTCGGCCCGCAGGCCCTGTGGAAGTTCCCCGAGCTGCTGTATCAGGTCTATACCCAGCGGCGCAGGGTGTTCTCCGTGGAGGATGAGCACGGCGCCATTGCCGAGGGTATGCCGGTGGTCCGCGAGGCCGCACCCGCGCGTGGGTGTCCATCATGTACGGCTGCAACAACTTCTGCTCCTACTGCATCGTGCCCTACGTCCGCGGCCGGGAACGCAGCCGCGATCCGGAGAGGATCATCGACGAGTGCGGGAGCTGGTGGCCGACGGCTTCCGGGAGATCACCCCTGCTGGGGCAGAACGTCAACTCCTACGGCAAGGATCTGGGCACCGGCTATGACTTCGCCGATCTGCTGACCGACCTGGACAAGATCGAGGGCGACTACCTCATCCGCTTCATGTCCTCCCAGCCTAAGGATGCCACCTATAAGCTGTTCGACGCTATGGCCGGCTGCCGCCATGTGGCCAAGCAGCTGCACCTGCCGGTCCAGTCCGGCTGCGACGGGGTGCTCCGCGCCATGAACCGCCCACGATGTGGCCAAATACCTGGACCTGATCACCCTATGCCCGCAGGTCATGCCCGACCTGGTGCTGACCAGCGACGTGATCATCGGCTTCCCCGGCGAGACGGAGAGCGAGGCCATGGAGACGGTGGCCTGGTGGAGAAGGTCCGCTTCGATGCCCTGTTTACGTTTATCTTCTCCCCCGCCCCGGTACCCCTGGCGGCGAAGATGGAAGGACCCCCCCGTGAGGAGAAGCAGCGGTGGTTTGACCGGCTCTGTGCCGTGCAGAACGGCATCTCCGAGGAGCTGCACCGCCAGTATGTGGGGCAGACGCTGCGCTGTCTGGTGGACGGCGAGAGCGACGACGCCCGCTGGCCCCTGACGGCCCGTACCGCCGGCGGGGCCGCCTGGTCCACTGCACCGGCGACCGGGCTGATCTGGGCGAATACCGGGATGTAAAGATCACCGACAGCAATACCTGGGCGCTGTTCGGCACGATCGAATAGAGCAAAAAAGAAACCGCCGCAGGCGGTTTCTTTGTCAATCGCTGTCCAGCTTGAGGACGGCCATGAAGGCTTCGGTAGGCACCTGACGGTACCGAGGTTCCGCATCTTCTTCTTGCCCGCCCCATGAAATGCGGATACATTTCATAGGGGACCTTCAGGACATGATATCCTCGGCGGAAATGAATTCCGCCTGCGGCAGGTTTTTGCTTCGCAAAACG
>VOFG01004333.1_pt1 | contig 16409 bp, 21 predicted proteins | sample 5384171 | NCBI WGS metagenome assembly VOFG01 (sample SAMN12384726, study PRJNA508395) | human gut metagenome | isolation source: healthy gut F | host: Homo sapiens
CGACGGACGGTGTAACGACAAAACGCACAACGGAACGAATTGTTTTTATCAGGCGCGACAGCGCTATTTCGCGTCTCCAGCGGTCTTTTCTTCCATATCTTTTCTGCCAAGACAGAAAAGATATGGCCCGCGGAGCGGCGGTGACGGCGCAAATCAAACCGCGCCTTCGGCGCATTTCGAACGCTGGGGCTGAAACCGCCCTTACGGAAGCATAAAGCCGCCAAAGCGCTTTTTTGACAAACGGGCCCGCCCAGCCGGGCGCGGCTCTTGCTTTCTTATAGGTCTACCTTTTCAAAGCGATCTGCCGACGTATGGAAGGCCAGCGTGCTCAGCAGCAGCCAGACCGCCGCGCCGCCGAGCAGGACCGGCAGCTGCCGCAGCTGGTCGTGCAGGGCGTAGCTTTCCAGAAGCGCGGCGCTCTGCGGCAGGACGGCCAGCAGAACATGCTCCAGCGTTTCCAGCACGGCGATCAGCACAAATTCAGAATGCTGCACACCAGAAACGGCTTGCCGAGATCGTAGCCGTTTTTATAGTGCATCGGCAGGAAGACCGCGTTGAACGCGCCCATCAGCACGAAGGACAGGCCGAGAAAGGCCGTGTTGGCCTCGATGCCACCTCGTTTTTGAGCTGCCCGTACTGCGCCCGGATGAACAGGAACGGGATGCACACGAGCACCTGAAGCAGCTGAAGGTCCATGACCGTCCGCACCCGCGCGCGGACCATCTCCCGCTTGGTCACAGGCAGGAGCATCATGTAATACACGTCGCGGTTTTTCCCGGCAGGACCGGAAAAACAGGAAAATGCCGAGAGAATTATAGAAAAAAGTCACATAATACGGATAATTCGGAATGAGCAGCAGTCCGCTCAGCGCCAGAAAAGAAAAACGGCACCGGCGACATGGCCAGCTTCCATTCCTTATATTGCAGCGCCTTCATTGCTCCGCCTCCTTTCCAGATGCACCATAATGTCCTCCAGCGACGGCTGCGTCACCCTGCAGCCCGCCGCCAGCGCGGCGTCCTTCGCCTCGAGCAGGCCCGCGAACGACTCGCGGTGCTTCCGCGGGCCGATCAGCGCCCGTTCCATCGCGGGCGTCAGCTGCTCCGGCGTTCCCTCCGCCAGAACGTAGGCGGCGAGGAAGTCCTTCTTCGTCTGTGAGGCGAAAATGCGCCCGTTCTGGATGTAGGTGATGTGATCGGCGCACTTTTCAAGGTCGGAGGTGATGTGCGTCGAAAACAGGATCGACACGCCGTCCTCCTCCGCAAGCGTCAGGAACAGGTCGAGCAGGTCGTCACGCGAGACTGGGTCGAGACCGGAGGTCGGCTCGTCGAGGATCAGGAGCTTCGCGCCGTGGCTCATGGCCAGCGCAAGCTGGTATTTGACCTTCATGCCCTCGGAAAGCTCGCTCGTGCGCTTGTCCTCGCTCAGGCGGAAGCGTTCGAGGCAGCTGCGGTACATTTTTCGTCCCATGGGATAAAACCGGCGCGTGGCGTCGGTGATCTGGCGCAAGTGCTTGCGTGGGTAATAACTCAGGCCACCCGAGACGAAGCCAATGCTCCGGCGGATCTCCTGCTCGTCGCGATCCATGTCCTTTCCGAGCAGCGTGATCCTGCCGGCGTCGGGATGCACCAGATGCAGCAGGGACTTGAGCGTCGTCGTCTTGCCCGCACCATTGCGGCCGATGAAGCCCATGACGGAGCCGGACTCCATCGAAAACGATACCTCCCGGAGCGCAAATTCCGGGTAGGCCTTGCACAGGCCCTCAACCTTCAGGATCGTCATTGTCCGCCTCCCGCGCCGTTTCCCACAGCCGCTCCGGTACGGAGATGCTGTTTTCATCGATCAGCGCAATGCCGCGCTTTTTATCGGCCATCAGCAGCAGCTGGTCGCCGGGCTGGATGTCGAACAGGTCGCGCGCCCCCTTTGGAATCACGATCTGCCCCTTCTCGCCGACCTTGACGATGCTGATGAATTTGCCCTTTGGATATTGCAGCGCCATAAAACCCCTTCTTTCCAAAAAGTATAACTTTTCCCACATAGTATAACGCAAGAAAAAATGAAAAGCAAGGGTTGCATTTTTGGAAAAAATCGTATAGAATGGTGACAGTAGTAACGGGAAAGGAGGCAGCGCCATGAAATACGTCTGCGACATCTGCGGTTGGGTCTATGACGAGGACGAGGGCTATCCCGAGGGCGGCATTGCGCCCGGCACCAAGTGGGAAGACGTGCCCGAGGATTTCGAGTGCCCGGTCTGCTACGTCGGCAGGATCAGTTCTCCGAAGCGGATGAATAAAAAGTCCATGTCCCGGGCGAACACCGGGACATTTTCTATGCTCAGGCGCTTTTCCGGGAACTTCTGGGCCGGTTTTCGTCTGAAAAACAGGGCAGCACCGCACAATTGCGTCTGCGCGCTGCGGCGGAGCTTTTCCGCCAATTCTGCGGTGCTGCCATAGAAATATCCGCCGGAAAAGGCGGACAGAAAAATTTGGAGGTATTTTTATGTGGGGCATCGGCCTGTTTGAATCGCTGTTTCCCATCGCCTTTCTTCTCTTTTTCGGCGTTGCCATTTATATGATCGTCTCGACGCTTGCCGCCCGCGCGAGGGAAAACCGCCGCAATGATGCCTCGCCCCGGCTGACCGTCCCGGCCAGCGTCGTGGCCAAGCGCGCGCAGGTCGGCTCGTCCGTCCATCACAACGCCGCGACGCACACCAGCTCCACCCACTATAACACCCGATACTTTGCGACCTTCCAGTTCGAGAGCGGCGACCGGCTGGAGCTTCCGGTCGCGGCCACGGAATACGGCCTGCTCGTCGAGGGTGACCACGGCCTGCTCAGCTTTCAGGGCACACGCTATCTCGGCTTCCAGCGGCAATGACATACAGAAACAGAGGCAGCGGAATCGTTGTCTCTTGTTTTATAATAAGAATATATTGATAAACGATAAATTTCGCTTGACATTCGATAAATTCCGTGCTATCATGCAGGCAGAAAGCAAAAAAGGAGCGTGACGCCTATGAACTGGAATGCGGATAAGAGCGTGCGGCTGTCGCAGGCGTGCGTGATCGTGTTTGCCGCGCTGCTGCTGGCGCTGGACATCGGGTGCTATTGGGCTGTCCAGTGGTTCACCGGCCTGCGGCAGATGTCGAAGCAGAGTGCCTTTCTCATGATGCTCACGATCTATCTGTGCAGCATTTTCGCGTGGATCCTGCTGGTGCAGCTCTGGCGGCTGCTGCGGAACATTCAGGCCGGGCGCATCTTTGACGAGGACAACGTCCACCTTCTCCGCGCGGTAAGCTGGTGCTGTGTGGGGGCGGGGCTGATCTGCCTGGTCAGCACGGTCTACTATTTTCCCTTCGCAGCCGTCGGCATTGCAGCGTGCTTCATGGCGCTGATCGTGCGCATCGTCAAGAACGTGTTCCAACAGGCCATCGCCATGAAGTCTGAGCTGGATCTCACGGTCTAGGAGGCGCGCCATGGAAATTCTCGTGAATCTGGACGTGATGATGGCAAAGCGCAAAATTTCCGCCGGAGAGCTTGCCGAGCGTGTCGGCATCACGCCCGCGAATCTGTCCATTCTCAAAAACAACAAGGCGAAGGCCATCCGCTTTTCCACGCTGATGGCGCTGTGCCGCGAGCTGCAATGCCAGCCCGGAGACCTTCTGGAATTTGTGGACGGCCCCAAGGCCGCTGAGTAAAGGAGAATCGAATATGGAAAAGCCCGAACGGGATGCCGAACAGAGCACCCCTCAGTATTCTGCACCCATTTTACCGGAAAACGCCGGCGAAGCCTATGTCGCCATACCGGAGCCGCAGCCGTTTACGGCCACCCTGCGGGAGCGGCTCCTTGCCTTACTGATCTATATCCCCGCCTATCTCTACTGCTGCAGTTGGAATACCGGATACGCCTTTCTGATCTTCTGTGCGTTCTTTATCGCCATGACCGAGTGGCGCCATTGGGAGGAGAAGCGCAGCCTTGAAAGCTGGGTCTGGCTGGGCTGCCTTGTCAAGGACAAAATAAGGTGACCCATAGCATGGATAGCTGCCGGTTGTCAGATACTGGTAATACTCGTTCGGCGAGAGCTTTGCCAGATCCCACTGGTATCTGTCGTTGTTATAGTAGTCCATCCAGTCGTCGATTGACCGCTGCACATCCGCAAAGCACGTCCAGTTTGGAATCTTCTGCGCCAACTCGTCCTTCATATGTCCAAAAAAGCTCTCCTGCGGCGCGTTGTCCCAGCAATTTCCCTTCCGCGACATTGACTGCCGCAGGCTACTGTTTTTCACGAGCTGAATGAACTTGATGCAGGTGTAATGGCAGCCCTGGTCGCTGTGCAGGATTGTCTCTTTTTTTAGCGAAATTCCATGCTGATGTACCATTTTCTGTACCGTTTCCAGCACAAAATCCACCTCCAGAGACTCGCTCAGCACATAGGAAAGGACCTGCTTCGTGCATCCGTCCAGGATCGTGGAGAGATAGCAGAACGCGCCGTTCAGCGGAATATAGGTGATATCCGTCAGCAGGACGCTTCGCGGTCCGTGCATCTCAAACTCCCGCTTCACAAGGTTTTCCGCCGTGCTGTTCGTCCGGATCGCCTTCTGCATCCGCCGGTACGGATTTGCCTTGCGGATTGGACAGACAAGACCGAATTTCTTCATCAGCCGCCGGATCTTCTTTCCGTTCATCCGGATGCCGGTATGCAGCAGCCGCATATGGATGCCGCGCACGCCTTTGGCGTAACCACGAAACCGGTAAGCCTCCAGAATCTGCTGGAAATCCGCTGCATCCTGTGCCTCCCGCGCGGCTCGCTTCTGCTCGGAGGAAAGCCACGCGTAATAGCCGGAACGGGAAACACCCGCGATCTCACACAGCTCGGATATTGTGAGAATGTTCGATTTTTCTATGCTTGTGTCCCGGATGATGCCGAATTTGAAGCTGCTATCTTCCATGCTCAGGTATCCGAATCCGCGCTTTCCGGCTGCCGCATAAGTTTTTTTAAGAATGCCATCTGCTGCTGAAGATACACGATTTCCTGCTGCATCCGGCGCTCACTCTCCCGGCGGGACATTTTTTCCAGCTCTGCCGCGCCGAACTGCTCCCTGCTGATCCGCATCCGGGATTTTGGCGCAGGCTGGATGCCCTCCGGTGATTTCCCCGCGCGGCGGATGCGCTTTGTGATGTTGTGGACGCGCTCAAAGCCGAGCAGCTCCGGATCATAGCCCAGCTTCCGCAGCGCCATGTTCCCGGTGCATTCCTCCACACTCAGCCGCCAGAAGGCTTCCTTGAACGCCAGCGTGAACGAAATCTGATGTTCCGTGACCTTCTCCGTGTACGGATTTGCACGCAGAAGCTCCTGCTCCGCCGCGCTGAATTTTTTCCTTGTTCCCATAGCCGTCTCCTTCTTCCTGCCTTCAGTATACCATGTTTCGCGCCGCTCGCCCAGGGTTTCCAACTGTAATCATATTCTTGTTCAAATATACCAATGGAAAACAGCAATCCCTTGCCGCCCAGTTCGCGCTCGTGGGTGCTATAAAAATTCGTAAGCAGTCCACCATGGCACTCTTCCGGCGTTAGCTCTACCGCATCGAGCCATTCATCTGGCACATCCACCATTCTGCTTTACAGAAAGACACATAATATCAGAAGCATTGATGGGAGACTCGCTTTCATTCCTTATAGCGTACCCGATAGTGAGCATGTCCTTTTGTAAGGCTTGAGGATACAATTCTAAATCCCAAATGGTTACGTAACAATTGGGAACAATATATCCCTCCTGATCCAGAACTTCATATTTGCTCTCTTTCTCGGAAGTGATCTGTTCGAATGGATTCAATTCTTCGACGATGCTGCTATCACAGCCTGCAAAAGACATTATACCTCCCATACACAGCAGAATTGCGATGACCTTTTTCATGCTATCTTTCCTTTCTTCATACTGGCCGTGTTTTTGCGGCCGGTTTTTTCTTTTTTGCAGAAAATTGATACAATCAGATATCCTAGAATGGCTAGCGAAACCCATTGTGAGGTTGACAGTCCAAGCCAGAGGCCTCGCAGCGCATCGCCGCGGTAGAATTCAAGGACGAATCGACAAACGACGTATGCGCCCAAGTAAAGGTGCAAAAGAGGCGTACGAATATGATTTTAGAAGCGTTGTTCAATGGTGAGATTTACGCAAGTGAGGACATCGTGCCAAAGTCCGACAGGTTCCGCCAGACTGCCGCACATATTTCCGAAGCCATGACCTACTTCAAAGGGCAAGCTGAGCAAAGAGGACTACACCCTGCTTGAAAAACTCCGTGACAGCCATGCGGACGAGAGCAACATGACAAACGAGTGTCAGTTCAAGTATGGGTTCACAATGGGAGTTCTGCTGATGTGTGAAATCTTCCACAGCCCATTCTTCCCACATACCAAGTAGGAGCAAAACGATTGGACAATTCAGCAAGTCCAGACCCCCACAATTTCATACTGACAAAAAAAGCGACAGGTATTTCCTTGTGAAGTCTCTGTCGCTTTTAATTTTCACAACATCAAGGAGGAAACACACTATGGAAATGTCGATATATGTTATACTGCTTCGATCGGGCAAAAGCATATATGCAGGAAGAGAAAGCTGATGACGTATATTATTTGAAATACCAGCTCTCTTGGCTCGGAAAAGAATATGATGAACGTCGATGGGTTTCTTATGCACGGCAGCGAGATGAAATAACAGCATTCTTAGACAGATACCTAACCAACGAAGATGGTATGCTTGATGAAGAGCAAAACGTGTTCGCAGAGAAAAACTTTTGAGCTTTTTGTGTCAGCTGTCCGTGATTCCAAGCGTAGCCAAAAGAATCGCAGTGCATTAAAGCGGAGTGGACATGCACCCGGAAAAACATACTCAACAAATGTTTTGAAGAAATTGGACTGCCATATATCATCACGTCAAAATCAAAAATGCAGAATGGAAAACGCGAACAGCGATGGTATGTTAAAAGATTTTCTGATTCTATAAATTGCAATCTGTAATGATATAATATCCACCGTATTTAATTGATAAATACGGTGGATATTATATAACTATCTACGCCCAATAGGGCGACTCGTTATATACTTTTATGTATAGCGATGTAATATACTTTTGCGCACTAACGACTTGATCCATATGTGCGTCATAGTACAGTTATGTGATGCAAATGCCATGTCAGCACCACTAAGCACCGAGTTTTTTGTTCCGTGAGGAAGAGCTGAAATCTGCCAAGGAAAAGCTTTGCCAAAGCAACGTGCTGGTTCTTACTGGGCCTGCTGGGGTTGGAAAGACAAGATTGGCGCCTAAGGTGCATAAAGAGCTTTCGGAAGAAACCGAGATGACGGTTCTATCGTCAGGAATAGCTAGATGAGAATTTATGCCAATTTAATTACCGCAATTGAATCGAATAGAAAATATCTGGTATTTGTTTACAACGCATTTGAGCTGATGGAATTAAAGCTTGTTTTGTCGTTCCTCCCGGGTGTAGCACTCGGACACCGCTACATTAAAAAGCCGGTCCTTATCTACGGCTTTTAGAGGTAAGCATCAAACCTGAAAGCGTTGCACTCTAACGGTTTAACTTCTCGGCATCTAAGCTGCGGGGAATCGAACTCTCAAGCGCTGTCCCCAAGCAAAAGTTACGGCAGGCCCAAACGATGAGCCTGCCGTTCTGCTATTCCTCGTGTTTCGTGAAATCATCCACTCGCCAAGTGGGCGTTTGCTCTCGCCGTAGCATTTGTCCAGATACAGGTTACGGTGTGGATTATAGTGCCGGTATGCTTTCTGCACTTGTTCATAGAGATCAGCGTCAATTTCCCGGCAGGCCCGTTCTAAAAACGTGCCTCCAGACGAAAACTCAGCTTCTTCGCAATGGAGAACAAGCTCCTGAAAGAAATCTTCTTCCTCCAGAAGATACTTTCCTCTCTTGTACGGATAAAGTGGCAGAAAAATTGGTAAAGAGCCCAGTCCAAATCCGATTCAACACAGATTGTACGGCCATCCAGATCGCTGCCGCAGAAAGCGAAAGCAGCGTCACATTCCCGAAGAGCGGCAGAAAGGCAATCCCGAATGCGGTGAAAATCCTCAAAGAGAACAGGATTCCGTTGTCGGTGATTTTTAGCGGAGCGCTCTGCGAAGACGCTGCAAAATGGAGAGGAGAACGCCGGATAAACCCTACAGACGTGCTCTTGCAAACTACCCGCGGCACAAAGAAGAAATAGAGAATCTTCCAAGAAAATACGATGCAGTCTTTGCACGGTACGGCTGAGAGCTACGTTTCCGGTTTCCTCTACCTTGACATACAACGTTTGCAGCCTTATTTTTGAATACCAAAACGATATGCAGACGGAGATAAATTGTAGGCTTTTTTGAACGCTCTTGAAAAAGAAAAAAGGATTATCATAGCCTACTTTCTGAGATACTTCCATAATGCTGAGCGATGTGTTACCCAATAATTCGCATGCTTGGGACAGACGATAATTTGAAAGGTATACAGAAGGGGGCATGCAAAGGCGCTCTTTGAAAATACGTGTGAAATACTTTCTTTCAAGAGACAGGTGCGCCGCAATGTCTACTACTGAAATGCTCTCGCTATAATGATTGTGAATATAGTTCAGAGCGGTTTTGACATTTTCGGTACAAAGCGAATTTGTCTCTGTTTCCTCTTTCGCTGACGGGATAAGGGTCGAAAGAATCGTATAGAGAATACTGATAAACTTCAGGTCTTTTGTTGTATCCGATAGATTAATCTTCGATAATTTCTCAAAGGCCTCCTCCAGCAAGGGCTGGTCAAATGTTTTCACCACAATATCCGTTTTTCCGATATTGGCCTTTTTAAATAGTATTCCGCATTCATTCCATCGAATGCGACCCATGAATAGTGCCATGGGTCTTTATCATCAGCCACATAGTACAAGTAGGTATCCGGATATAAACAAAACATTCTCCTTTATGGACATGAAGTTCCTGATTGTCTACAAAGATAGTCCCTTTCCCACAGTGAACATAATGGATTTTGTACAGTCCTTTTGTCCCGGGTCCCCAAGACTTTTTCGGCGCACACTCCTCATATCCGTAGAAAACAAGTTCCATGTCTGAATTACGAAAAGAGTTAGCGGCCGAATTCCAAGTAGAAGGGTCCGGTTCACCATCTTTGGGCCGTAAACGTTCGAATTTAGAATCTAACATATGATGTATCTTCCTTTCCCGTTTTCCCAATGCACCAATTTTCACATCACTTGCGTGTGATTGAAAAATGTGTCAGGCAGAAAAAGCGTTCGTTTTCGAACAGCCGTACAGAAAACGCGTAGGCTCTGTAGAAACCGATGTCTGTCACAGCTATTTAAGCAACTACGGCAATATTGTATTATATTATTCACTTGCATGCAAGAGCATTTCCAGCGGCGAAGGCGATTTTGTATTTTATTAACAAGTAGAAAACAACAAAGTAAAAAAATAAAACAAGCCATTTCGTATGAAATGCAGATGCTCCCCGTCGAGACAGATGGCCAAAGCACTTTGAAAATTCGCAAAAAGCATTTCCCAGATGTGAGCAACGTGATTGGCATATGCGCTCTTGTTTTCCAACGTCGCCGCTCTACTTTAAAAATGTTCCGAAAGACATATTGCAATATAAATGAGAAATTCAGCTATGTACCTCAAAAGAAAACACGATATAATTATTGTAACAAACAACAAATGTGCTGATAAAAGGCAGATTGTTTTTGGCGAAGTGGCTCAAAACAGTTGATTTTACGAAATGGCGATCGTAATAAAGCTCATTGATATGGAATTGGGCCGACGGCAATCCGGTGGCGGAAGGGTAACAGTGTTCCACTGACGGTTGATCGTGGTGGCGCTCTTTCCTTGGAAACATCGATGCCAAAAGCGTTCTCCCTAGATTGGTCTTGCAACAGGCGTTTCGACCTTGCTCATTGTCAATTCAATCTACCGAGTGTTTTATAATGAATACAGGGCTCAACCTGCGTAAAACGAACGCTCCAAATGAGAATCCGGCTGGCACACTCTTTTACGCACGCAAGTTTTTGCGACGAACGGTCAGACCAGTTGCATTCTCATTCTAACAGTTTTAGCAAAAGATGGACGGTTTCTTGACCGGTGGTCAGGTATATCGGCCAAATATAAGGAGGAAAAATGATGTTTGAGACAAACGAAAGGCTAGAACGGCTGAAAAGAAAAATAGCGGCCAAAAAAACCGTGACAGGATGCTTTGTGCTTTTAAGCGACCCCTCGGTGAGCGAGATGGTCGGTATGGCAGGATGCGACTTCGTCTGGATTGACTCAGAGCATGGCATGTTCGATCGCACAACGATCAAAAATCACATTGTATATGCTCAGTGTGCCGGCGCATGCGCATTCGTGCGAGTCCCAGGTGTCGATCCAGATCAGGTAAAATGTATTTTAGATTGTGGACCCGATGGAATCATTTTCCCAAATGTAACAAGTCGGGAAATGGCCGAAAAAAAGCTGTTAAGGCCTGCACATATCCGACAGAGGGCGGAGTCAGAGGCGTGGGACCCGGTCGCGTAATCAAGTACGGCATTGAATCTGAAGCAGAATATTTGGAAAAGGGCAAAGATTTTATTTGGAAGATATTCCAGATTGAAAGCCTAGAGGGTGTAGAAAATCTGCAGCAGATTGCCGAAGTGGACGGCTTTCATTCCCTGTTTGTCGGTCCGGCGGATCTCAGTATGTCGATGAGAGCTTGTCACGTTCCGGAATCTGAAATCAGTGAGAAGATCAGTGAAATTCAGGCGCTTTGTGGTGAGATTGCAGCGAAAAATGGGAAATTCTCCGGTTCCTGCGCAGAACCTGATAAATTTTCATGTCAGCAGCTGATTAACAGAGGAATTCAGTGGATGACGATTGGACAAGATATGCGGTTAATCAGCACCGCGCTGGCTGAGGCGGTAAGAAAAATTAATAAGGATTGAAAATACAATGGGCGAAGGCGCAACTTACACACCAAAACCAATAGATATGACTGCATGAAATACAGGCGCTGTGGAAAAAGCGGACTGCTTCTTCCAATGCTGTCTTTAGGATTGTGGCACAATTTTGGCGATATAACACCGGTTGACACGCAGCAAAGGCTGCTGCGGACTGCGTTTGACAATGGGATAACCTACTTCGATCTGGCCAATAACTACGGTCCCCATACGGAGCTGCTGAACGAAACTTTGGATACCATATGGATCGTGACTGGCATACGCATAGAGATGAATTGATTATTGCAACAAAAGCCGGATATGATATGTGGCCGGGACCTTACGGAAATAATGGAAGTAAAAATATTTGATTGCATCTCTTGACCAGTCACTGAAGCGAATGCACCTAGAATATGTGGATATCTTTTATCATCACCGACCGGATCAGACACGCCTCTTGAGGAAACAATGGATGCCCTGTCGCAAATCGTCAAAAGTGGAAAAGCACTTTATGTCGGAATCTCAAATTATTATACGCCCAGTCAGATTGAAACTGCTGCAGCGCTCCTGCAAGGAAATGGCGGGAGTTGCTTGTCAATCAAGTGCGCTACTCAATGTTCAGCAGGGATGCCGAAAACGGCGCGTTGGACAGCATGAAACGACTTGGTATCGGCGGAGTTGCTTTTGCTCCACTTCATAGTGGCATGCTCACAGACAAATACATCCATGGGCTTCCAGCAGACTCACGAGCAATGAGAGACCCCCGATACCTGAAGCCGTGTGACATAACAAGCGAAAAGCTCGATAAAATCAGGCAATTGAACGAGCTTGCAAAGAAAAGAGAGCAATCCCTTGCACAAATGGCGCTCGCGTGGGTACTGAGGGTGAAGCCATCAGTTCCGCACTGATAGAGCAAGCCGCACCGAACAAATTCTTGAAAATATGCAAGCCTTGGATTCTCCCGCATTTGAAAATGCGGATAATCAAATTATTGAAGAAATATTAATGAAAGGCGGATTATGAAAATGAAAAAGCGAAGCTGGAAAAGATTCGCAGCCTTGGCTTTGGCTGTGATAATGGCACTTTTCGCCGTTGCCTGCAGCAGCGTCCCGGCGAAAACCGATGATACAGCCGAAAATCAGGGAAACCAGAGAGAAATGACCGTATGGATTGCAAAGACATTTAACGACAGTGCAGATAAACAGTTGGCGGAAAGAATTAAATCGTTTGCAGAAGTTGATGACAGGGTATCAAAGGTCAACGTTGAAACCTTTGCAGGCAGCGAAGGGCAATCAAAATGGAATGCCGCAATTGAATCCGGGAATGTTCCGGATGTCTCATTCCTTGTAGCAGCGCCATATGCAAATTTCTCTGAAATGGGGCTTCTTGAGGATCTGAGCGATGTAATCCGCGACATTGAAGGTAATCTTGGTGCATGCTATCCGGCAGTGCGAGAGGATATGACATCAGATTCCGGTGAGATTTATGCGGTTCCGATTAGCAACTCTGCATCGATGCTTCATTACCGCACGGATTATTTTGAAAAAGCAGGAATTACAGCGCCTCCTGCAAACTGGGAGGAAATGGAGCTCGTGTGCGAGAAGCTAAAAGCGGCGAATCCGGATGTATACCCCTTTGGGCACTGCATTTCGTCATCGGATGACAGCGAAGCACAAAATTTATGGATTCTTCGCTCATTCGGTGGTCGGCTTTGGGATGAAAATGGCAATGTGGCGGTTAATTCTCCGGAAACGATTAAGGCAATTAATTACATTGTCGGTCTTTATGAGAAAGGATATATCCCAAAGAGCACAATCGAATGGGACTCTTCCGGCAATAACAAGAGTTTCCTTTCTGGCGAAAGTGCAATGGCGATGAACCCCGGCACTCTCTACAACGAAATCATTAACGGCGATATGAAAGATACGCTCGGGAAGACGACTGCTATTGCACCGCTTCCTCTCGGGGAATATGAAACATGGAAAGAGCCGGGCAGAAATATGCTCTCCGTTTTCAAAGAACCGAGATGTCGAACTCTCAAAAGACCTGATCCGTTATGTTTTCGAGCCGGAATGGTACAATGAGTATATGGAAATGAATTACCCGGTTAACGTGCCGGTTTTCAGCAACGCGCTTCAGGACAAAATCTGGCAGTCCGGTGACGGTCTTGCGCTTGTGCAGCAAGCAGAGCATGAAAACAGCAGTTTCGGTTACCCGAGTACAGATCCGGCTGTAATTCGTGCGGATGCCTCAAGCCTTCAGAATTTTATGTTCTCCAAAACTCTGATTCGGGTGATTACGGAAGGACAGTCTCCGGAGGATGCGGTTGCACAGCTAGAGAAGGAGCTAAATGAGCTGAAAGACGAAATGGCTTCGCAGAACAACGGCTGATAGATAAAAAGGCGGGCAAGGTGTTCTGCTGCAAAGAGCACCTTGCCCGCCTAACGAACCTGTAGTATCACCTGCGAGAGTGTCTGGCAGACGCTGACTCTCTCCCCTTTTGGATAGCTCCCACAGAAACACGCAAGCTGTCAGGGGAAGATTATAGGAAGTGAGCAAAATGGATAATATTCAGACAGCAATGTATAACAGAAAGCAGCGCATTACCCGACTCTTTCCGTACTTGCTAATCGCACCTGTTGCGGTATATTTATTGGCAGTCCTGCTGGGACCGCTACTGTATGGCGTTGGACTGAGCTTTACGAATAAGACAATTGGAATGCCGGCCAAATTCATTGGCCTGAAGAATTATATCAAGTTATGGAAAAACGGAGAGTTCGTGATTGCAGCAAGGAATACCTTTTTTACACATTCCTGACTGTTGCGTTCAAAGTGCTGTTCGGAATGATTATGGCGTTACTGTTGAATGCAAAAATTAGATTCAAAAATGCGCTCAGAGGCATCATGCTGATTCCGTGGGCTATCCCAACGGTTGTAACGGTGATTGTTTGGAAATGGATGTTCTCTGATGTCGGTGGTGTGCTGAATGCAATTTTTCAGGGTCTTGGTTTAACCGACCATAAAATAGCGTGGCTGTCAACACCAGCAATGGCATTTTTCTCCGTTATATTGGTTAATGTCTGGAGAGGCACACCGTTTATCGGAATGTCTGTCCTGTCGGGCTGCAGTCCGTGTCCTCAGATATGTATGAGGCTGCCAGAATCGACGGTGCAAACTCTTGGATGGAATTCTGGAAGATTACTCTTCCGTCAATCCGAAATGTTTTGCTGCTTTCAACTCTGGTGACAACGATATGGACCTTCAGCGATTTTGAAATCATTTGGCTTTTTAACCAAAGGCGGTCCAATAAACGCAACGCAAGTAATCTCAACGCTAAGCTATACCATTGGAATTCAAAAAAAGATGAACACCGGTGAGGCAATGGCAGCTTCCATTATGTTTATGCCGATTTTGATTATCATGATCAATATTTGGACAAAGAGCACGTTGAAGCAGGAGGGATAGGACATGACAAAAAAAGAAAGTAATAAATCAAGTCATTTGTTACTTTGTTCTGGCACTGTTTCTTTTGGCCGTGCTGTTCCCGATTTATTGGATTATCAACACGTCTCTGAAATCAAATACAGAGATATACTTAAGTAATCCGACGTTCTTTCCACAGACATTGGTTTTCGACGGCTATCAAGCTCTTCTTGGATACGCCTTTTGTACAGAGCATTGTAAACAGCTTTATTGTCTCTCTGTCGGTAGCTGTGATTACAGTATTTTTAGCATGATAGCATCTTATTCAATCGCAAGGCTGAACGTACGGGGTGGTGCTGCTCTTTCAAAGGGAATTTTTGTACACATACCTTGTTCCGAAAAATTTACTGTTCATTCCACTGTACATCATGATTTCAGCGATTGGGATTGTTGGTTCACGCGCAAGTCTGATTTTCCTGTATCCAACATTTACGATTCCATATGCTATGTGGATGCTGATTGCGTATTTTAAAAACGGTTTCCGAAGGAAATGGAAGACGCTGCAAGAGTGGACGGCTGCGGGCATTTGCAAACGATGTTTCTTGTGTTTTTTCCCTTGCACGGCCGGGAATTGTCTCAACATTTATTTTCTGTTTACGCTGGCATGGAACGAATATCTGTATGCGTTTGTCATGATAACAGATTCAGCGGCCAAAACGTTCCCGTTGATGCTCTCTGATTTGATGATTGACGACCTGTTTGCATGGGGCCGCTTGATGGCTGGCTCACGTTCCTGTCTTGTCTGCCGATTTTCTCCTGCTTGTACATTCTTGCTTCCTCTCAAATTACGGGGGAATTACAGTAGAGTGCCATCAAAGAATAAAAACTGAGGTGAAGTGTCTTGAAAAAAAAGTACTGATTGTAGATGGAAATTGCCTGTATATTCCTGAGATGTTGGATATGCTCCATGCCGAGGGAATCGAGACAAAGCAGGCAGATCTGACACGAGTGGATCTGGATGGCCTGAAGGAACAGGCGGCGGACTGTGCGTCTGTGATTGCCTGTGCAGAAACGTATAATGATGCCGTATTTACGGTCTTCCAAATTTGAAGTGCATCGTAAAAAAAGTGGTGTGGGGCTAGATGCAATTGATCTTAATGCTGCCACGCGGCATGGGGTCGTTGTGTCGAATACGCCTGGCGCAAATGGGATGCCGTTGCAGAAATGGCTGCCACAATGATTTTGTCTGCGCTGCGGAGAACCGTATACTATAATAGTTGTGTGGCAGATGGGATTTGGCAATCTGATGCATACAGCCATGAGCTGTCTACAAGAACAATTGGCTTGATTGGATTTGGCTATATCGCTCAAAAGCTTGTAACATTCTGAGTGGATTTGGCTGTAGGTTTCTGGCGTATGATATTTTCTAATTATGAGAAGGGAATGCAGCTTGGAGTAGAATTCACAGATATAGACACGATTTACGCGCAGTCGGATATAATTAGCCTTCATGCGCCACTCACAGAGCAGACCCGTCACCTGATTAACAGGCAAAGCCTTGCGAAAATGAAACCGACAGCGATTCTGATAAATACATCGCGTGGCGGTGTGATTGATGAAGAAAGCTTTGTACGAAGCGCTGCAGGATAAGACGATTGCAGCAGCAGCATTGGATGTCACTGCAACGGAACCATTGCCAGTCGACAGCCCGCTCCGGGCACTGAAAAACATCAGTTTACGCCGCATACCGCACTGCCACTTATGAGGCAATGAAGAATCTGTATACAGCATGTGCGGTTCAAACAATACAGTTTTATCGTGGTGAACCGATCAACCACGGTAAATCCGGATTATATCAAATATCTGTAATCCGTTCATAACAAACAGGCCCGTTAAGCTCGCCGTGGATTGTGCTGAAGAAGTATATCTGCGGCGAGCTTTACCTGCAGAATATCCAAACGAATGAGGTGCAAAATGAGAAAGGAACGAGGTAATTTCACGATTCCAGGAGAAGCAGGATACGAACA
>VOFG01002883.1_pt1 | contig 16404 bp, 28 predicted proteins | sample 5384171 | NCBI WGS metagenome assembly VOFG01 (sample SAMN12384726, study PRJNA508395) | human gut metagenome | isolation source: healthy gut F | host: Homo sapiens
CTGGAGCTGCTGAACAACTCCGAGTTTTCCGTGAAGGTCCTACAGCTGCCACGGCGGCTGGTGGACGGGGAGTACATCAAGCAGGATGCAGACGATTTCATCAAGCTTCAGGGGCCGGCGGCCTTTCGAACGGCTTTGACCGGCAGCGAAAATGGCGTGGAGTTCCGACTGGATCAGATCGCCGGGAAGTACGACCTGACGGATGACACCAGCGCATCGCCTATGCACAGGAGGTCAGCGAGGAGCTGGCCAAGCTGGAGAACGCCGTGGAGCGGGAGGTATATACCACCCGGGCCGCTCAGGCGGCGGGACTGACGCCGGAGGCCATGCGTCTGGAGGTGGAGCGTACCCTGCGGCGAAAGCTGGGCAAGGAGCGCAAGGCCCGCCGGCGCCGGGAGCTGAATCCCGCCGTGTCGGTACAGCCCCAGGAGCGAGGCATCCGCTACACGAACGTGCGGAGCGCCATGGCGGAGGAAGGGGTGCTGCGCTGCTGAAGGACGAGAGCGTCTTTCCGGAGGAGGCGCCCCTGCGGCAGGGAGTTTTTCCTCGCCGCTGCTGGGCCGGGTGTTTGACCGCCTGTGGCAGCTGCGGCAGGAGGGACGGCCCCTCAGCGTGGCCGGACTCAGCGGAGAGCTGTCCGGCGAGGAAATGAGTCATCTCACCGGCGTATTGCAAAGCCGGAGGCCACGGCCTCGGCCCAGCGGGCGCTGGCGGATTATATACGCATCATCCGGGAGGAGGCGCAGAAGCGGAACGCACAGGGCGATCCCCTTCTGGCGGCTCAGGAGAAGTATAAAGATAAAAAAAAGGGTTACGGAGGAAAGCAAGCATGAGTGAGAAGTTGAATCAGCAGCTGGAGCAGCAGGATCTGGAGGCCATGGCCGACCAGCTTTTGGCGGAGGATGCCGCCAAGCGGGAGGAAGAGGACTCCAAATCCCGCAAGAAGCTGGACGATAAGACCATTGCCGCCCTTCCGGCGGCGACCCTCATCACCGCAAACGAGAAATTGAAGGATCTGCTGGCCAAGGGCTGCAAGACCGGGAAGCTGGATCCCGGCGAGCTGTCGGACGTGGTGGATACCATGGATCTGGACGGCGATCAGATGGACTCCATCTACGACTCGCTGGAGCAGCTGGGCATCGAGGTGGGCACGGAGGACTTCCTGACCGATCTGCCCGACGATGACGAGCCGGCCATGGAGGAGATCGCGGAGATCGAGGAGGAGGAGCTCGTCGACCCCAACTCGCTGGTGGACAGCTTCAACATCGACGACCCCGTCCGCATGTACCTCAAGGAGATCGGCAAGGTGCCCCTGCTGACGGCGGATGAGGAAATTCATCTGGCTACGGCCATGTCTGCCGGCAATGCCGCCAAGGAGCGTATGGCGGCAGCGGAGAAGGAGGGCGAGGTCATCCCGGAGGAGGAGCTGGCCGCCCTGAAAAAAAGGACGTGAAGCAAGGGGAGAAGGCCAAGCAGAAGCTGGCGGAGGCGAACCTCCGTCTGGTGGTTTCCATTGCCAAGCGCTATGTGGGCCGTGGTATGCTGTTTCTGGACCTGATCCAGGAGGGCAATCTGGGCCTCATCAAGGCCGTTGAAAAGTTCGATTACACCAAGGGCTACAAGTTCTCCACCTACGCCACCTGGTGGATCCGTCAGGCCATCACCCGCGCCATCGCGGATCAGGCCCGTACCATCCGGATCCCCGTTCACATGGTGGAGACCATCAACAAGGTCATCCGTGTCTCCCGTCAGCTTTTGCAGGAGCTTGGCCACGATCCCAGCCCCAACGAGATTGCCAAGGAGATGAATATGCCTGTGGACAAGGTCCGGGAGATATTGAAGATCGCCCAGGAGCCTGTGTCTCTGGAAACCCCCATCGGCGAGGAGGAGGATTCTCACTTGGGCGACTTCATCCCCGACGAGGGTGCCAGCGAGCCCAGTGAGGCCGCGTCCTTCACCCTGCTGAAGGAGCAGCTGATGGATGTGCTGTCCACTCTGACTCCCCGTGAGGAAAAGGTGCTGAAGCTGCGCTTTGGCATACGACCCCCGCAACCCCGCCGTTATCGCCGATAACGTGGGTGACAACGTAGGCGACGTGGCCGGTATGGGCGCTGACCTGTATGAGTCCTATGTGGCTCTATCATCTCCGCCTCCGCGCTGGGCGTGGCGGCTTTCTCCGACCAGGCGTTCAAGGCCATGGCTATTCCCATGGTCATGGCGGCGGTGGGCATCCTCTGCTCTATCATCGGCTCGTTCTTCGTCAAGACTGAGGAGAACGCCGACCAGCGCACGCTGCTGAAGAGCGCTGTCCCCGGGGCACGAACCTGTCTGCTATTCTGATCGCTATCATTTCTTTCTTCCTGGTGCGCGGCCTGCTGGGCATGGAGCACTGGGGACTGTATGTGGCCATCCTGTCCGGCCTGGTGGCCGGCGTGCTTATCGGCAAGGCCACCGAGTACTACACCTCTGACACCTACAAGCCGACCCAGGAGCTGAGCAGCAAGAGCCAGACCGGCTCCGCTACCATTATCATCGGCGGTCTTGGCCTGGGTATGCTCTCCACGGCGGTGCCCATCGTGATCGTGGCGGTGTGCATCCTGTTGGCGTTCTTCCTCTCCGGCGGCGCAGCCAGCACAGGCATGGGCCTGTACGGCATTGCTCTGGCGGCAGTGGGCATGCTGTCCACGCTGGGCATCACCCTGGCCACCGACGCCTACGGCCCCGTGGCCGACAATGCCGGCGGTATCGCTGAGATGGCTGGCTTGGAGCCGGAGGTTCGCAAGCGCACAGACGCGCTGGACTCTTTGGGCAACACCACGGCGGCTACCGGCAAGGGCTTTGCCATCGGCTCCGCCGCGCTGACGGCGCTGGCGCTGATGGCCTCCTATATCGAGAAGGTCAAGGAGGTAGGCGCGGATGTGACGTTCGAGGACTTCTCCCTGATGAATCCCGTGGTGCTGGTGGGTCTGTTTATCGGCGCGTGCCTGCCCTTCGTGTTCGCGGCGCTTACCATGAACTCCGTGGGCCGCGCGGCGCAGAGCGTGGTGCTGGAGGTACGCCGCCAGTTCCGGGAGATCACCGGACTGATGGAGGGCAAGGCCGATCCCGATTACGCCCGCTGCGTGGATCTGTGCACCAAGGCCAGCCTGAAGGAGATGGTGCTGCCTACGGTCATCGCCGTGGTAACGCCCATCGTGGTGGGTATGATCCTGGGCTTCAACGGGGCGTGGTCGGCCTGTTGGCCGGCGCCACCGTCACCGGCTTCCTGATGGCCATCTACATGGCCAACGCCGGCGGCGCGTGGGATAACGCCAAGAAGTACATCGAGGCGGGCAACTTCGGCGGCAAGGGGGCGAGCGACCGTGGGTGCCACAAGGCCGGCCCGGTGGTGGGCGACACCGTGGGCGATCGTGAATTTTCACTGCTGTAAAGGATCAGAGCGCAAAAAGAACCGCCGGATGGCGGTTCCATCAACATCCTGTCACGGCTGCTTTCTTCGAGGGTGAGCTTTTTGGTCGGCGCGGTATACGAGATAATCCAAACACAAAAAGATGTATGTAATCATGGTTGATGCGGCGGAGAAGGCGATGGAATTGCTGGTCGAGGCGCAGCGTCAATGTGAGGCGCTTTACATCGAGACGGAAGAGCTTCCGACAGGGAGGACGCAAAAAGAACCGCCGGATGGCGGTTCTTTTTCATTCTTATTGTTAAGGCTCGGCGGGGTGCTTTTTGGCAATTTACACCTTTTGCTTATGTCTCCGGCGGCCTCTTTTCTTTCAGCAGCGAAAGAAAAGAGGAAAAGAACGCCGCCAAAAACTACGTTTTTGGATTTCCTTGCGCGGCTTCGCATGGTACTTATCTTGCCAGAATAAGCCACGCGAACGTTGTGCCGTGGAAACTTCACCGAAATATTGCATTGTCTCTGCTTCTTGGAGCGCTGCCGCTTTTGCTCTGAAATGTAGGCGCAGCAGGTTCTGCCGTGGCTGAAATCAGCGGCAGCGGCGCAGACGCGGAGACAGTCCTTTTCCGCGCAACAAAGATAAACCTCTGCGACCGTGTGGTAGAAACTGCCGAAAACCACAAGGCATAGCGCGCAGGAAGTCTTGAAACCTTTGGTTTCAAGCAGACCTTTTGGTCACTTTTGGGGCTGTGGCCAAAAGTGACCCGCGCCGGGGCGCGGAACACCCGATACGCCATCGAAAATGGTCTTGACGTAGCGGCCCAGGTCAAAGCCCTCCGGCAGGGGTCGCGGGGCGTATCGGTGACGGTGAGACCTTCCCTGCGGTCTAGCCGGTAGTGGCGATAGTCCTGAATGGCCGGGTCGTAAGCCACCAGATAGTAGTGCCGGTCCACGCACAGGGCCACGGGATCGACACGGTACAGCGCGCCATCGCGGCGATAGGCCTTGCTGCCGTCGGGCTGCCAGTCGAAGTAACGAAACGTGACCTTGCGGTCATCGTTGATGGCGGTGTTCGGACCGTCGATGGCGTAATAGAGCTTCTCATTGTGGGTGCGGACCCGGTCCATGACGTAGACCTGCCGCCGGAGCTGGCGGGCATTGGGGCGGCTGGTGAGCTGCTCCAGCTTGGCGATGAGCTCCATGCTCTTGCTCTGTGTGAGAAAGGGCGACGCCTGTACCACATCAATGAGCAGCTTCAGCTCCGGCAGCTGGAACTCCCGCTGGCCAAGAAAATAGCCGTAGGTCTTGCCCGCGGACGGACTGGACATCCATGCCGTACAGCTCCAGCAGCTCCAGGTCGTCATAGATGCTTTTGCGCTCGGCGGTGATGCCATGGGCTGCCAGGTAAGACAGCATATCCTGAACGTTTTGGGGTGGCTGCTCGTCCGTCTCCTCCTGCAAAAACGGGCCAGGTACAGCAGCTTCAGCTTCTTGTTGGCCATGTTGCGCCTCCTTTCGGCTTCGTAAGACGATTATAGCAGGGACGGGCGGAAATGAAAACCATTTTTTCCCCGGCGGCGGCTTTACAGCGGGGAAATTATCGGATATAATAAAGTGCTATGCTATGGACGAAAGGGCGTGAAGCCGGTGCAGGTCAATCAAATACGGGCAGGCGCTACGCTGGGCTACGTGTCCATGGCACTGAGCACGGTCATCTCACTGGTGTATACGCCCATCATGCTCCGACAGCTGGGCGACAGCGAGTTCGGCGTGTATCAGGCGGTGCTGCCCATCATCTCCTATCTGAATTTGCTGAGCTTCGGCCTGGGCAGCGCCTATGTGCGGTATTACTCCCGCTTCCGTGCCGCCGGCGACAGGGAGGGCTGCGCCAAGCTGAACGGTATGTTCCTTATCACATATCTGCTTTTGGGCGCGGTGGTGCTGGCCATCGGCTTTGGACTTTCGTACTGCGACGTGATCTTCGGCACGAAGCTGACGGCGGAGGAGATCGACCTGGCGGAGCGGCTGCTGCGTATTCTGTCTGTCAACGCGGCGCTGACGTTCCCCTATCAGCGTGTTCGAAAGCCATGTGACCATCAATGAGCAGTATCTGTTCCAGAAGCTCGTGGCCATGGGCAAGCAGGTGCTGAACCCGCTGATCATGATCCCGCTGCTGCTGATGGGCTACGGCTCGGTGATGCTGACCATCGTGTCGCTGGCCTTTACCGTCGTCAGCGGTATCATCAACATCTTCTACTGCCTGAAACGGCTGAAAATGCCCTTCGCGTTCCGGCGGTATGACTTTAAGCTGCTGCGGGAGATGTTCGGCTTTACGGTGTACGTGTTCATCGGCATCGTGGTGGATAACCTGAACTGGAGCATCGACCGCCAGCTATTGACGTGGTTTCACGGTTCGGGGGCGGTGACGGTGTATGTGATCGCCGCCCAGCTGAACAACTATTTCCTGCTGTTTGGCAACGCCATCTCCAACGTGATGACGCCCCGGGTACACCGGCTGGTGGCGGAGAACGCGCCCATGCGGACGCTGGACGCGCTGTTCACCAAGGTGGGGCGGCTGCAATTTATCCTGCTGGGCTGCATCTTCCTGGGGTTCGTGGCCATCGGTCAGTCCTTCGTGGTGCTGTGGGGCGGCGGGGAGCAGTTCCGCATCGACTACTGGACGGCGCTGCTGCTGTTCTTTGCCTGCCTGTGGACGAATATACAGACGGTGGGCATCGAGATCCAGCGGGCCAAGAATATGCACAAGTACCGTTCGCTGGTGTATCTGGGCGTGCTGGTGGGCAACACGCTGCTGTCCATCCCCTGTGTATCAAGTGGGAGGGACTGGGCGCGGCCATCGGTACGGCGGTGGCCACCATCGTGGGCAACGTGTTTTTGATGAACCGCTATTACTACAAGCATATCGGGCTGAACATCCCCGGCTTTGGCGGCACATCTGCCACCTGCTGCCGGCGATGATCCTGCCCGCGGCGGCGGCGGTGCTGCTGGCGGTGTTCGTGCATCCGCCAGCTATTGGGCGCTGATCCCGCCGGGGCTGCTGTTGGTGGCGGTGTACGCCGCGTCCATGTGGCTGTTCGGCATGAACCGCTATGAGCGAAGCCTGATCACCGGGCCGCTGCGGCGCATCGCCGGGCGGTGACTGGGGGAAAACTGTGAAACGGAGGAACGGACTATGGGAAGAAAGCTGGCTACCTTTTTCCGGCAGCTGAAGCATTTGAGTATGGCGCGGCTGAAGCTCCACATCAACGCCGTCCATGAGGAGACGGGGAAAAACCGCTTCCTCATCTTCTGCGACATGGTGTGGTGCGAGGTGCGCTACGGCATCGGGTATCTGGATTATCACGTGTTTGGCTTTGCCGAGAGGCACGGCGCGGTGCGGAAAAACGTATATGACCGCTGTGCAGAACCAGGCGCTGACCCGGCAGATGAACGACCCGGCGTATTTCTATCAGCTCAACGACAAGATCGAGTTTGATACCATCTTCGCAGACCTGCTGAAGCGGCGGTTTCTCGATTTGCGTAAGACGGATGCGGCGGGGCTGCGGGACTTCTGCGCCGGGACGGAGGCCATCTTCTGCAAGCCGGCGGGACTGTGCGGCGGCGAGGGCATCCAGCGCATCGTGACGGCGGACATTCAGGACTACGAAGCTGTACCGGCAGCTGGTGCAGGGCGGGCAGCTGCTCATTGAAGCCTATCCGCCAGCACCCGGATATGTGTAAGCTGTGTCCCGACTCGGTGAACACCGTGCGTATCGTCACGCTGGTGACGGAGCAGGGCGCGCAGATGGTATACGCCCTGGTGCGGATGGGCATGGGCGGCGTGTGCGTGGACAACGTGTCCTCCGGCGGTATGTACGCCCCGGTGAACGAGCAGGGCCAGCTGTACCGGCCCGCGTTCTGCGACAAAACGGGCAAATATTATGACCGCCACCCGGTGACGGGGACGGACATCGTGGGCTTCCAGATCCCGCTGTTCGACCAGGCGCTGGCGCTGTGCCGCACGGCGTCAAGCGGGTGGAGGAACACCTGAAGTATATCGGCTGGGACGTGGCCATCACGCCGGACGGCCCGGTGCTGGTGGAGGGAAACAACCTGCCCGGCTACGATATGTGCCAAAACGCCGGCCACGTGGACGAGGGGATGCTGCCCCGGTTCGAGAAGCTGCTGGGCCGGCCCATCATGTGAGGAGGACGGGATCATGCGGAGAAAGGAAAAGGAGCGGGACGCGGCGTTCGCGTGGCAGGTGCTGCGCTGTGCGCCATACGCCGTTATCGCCATGACGGCGGAGGACGGGACGCCCTACTGCGTGCCGGTGAACCAGGTGGCGGACGAGGCCGGGAACGCGGTGTATTTCCACTGTGCCGGGGCGGGCCGGAAGTGGGAGATCCTGGCGAAAGAGCCGAAGGTCTGCCTTACCGCCGTGTCAAGGCGGAGATCGTCCCCGGCAAAGCTGACCCGGCCTACGACTCCGCCGTGGTGCACGGACGCGCTTTGGTGGTGCGCGATGCGGAGGAGAAGTGGCAGGCGCTGCAGCTGCTGGTGCAGACACTGGACCCGGTGTCCGTGGAGAAGGCCCACATGTGCTCACAGCAGAGCATGGAGCGCACCATGATCGTGAAGCTCGTGCCGGAGGAGATCACCGGCAAGCAGGGCAAGGGCGACGATTGAACGAAAAGAACCGCTCAGGCCAAAGGGCCTGAGCGGTTTTTATATGACCGTCCACAGCAGCGGGTCGGTGACATCCACCCGGATCACATCCCCGGTGGGGCGGTGATGCCGCCGGCATGATACGCATCGGGGAAGTCCAGCGTGTAGAGCGCGGCGTGATAGCGCTCCTCCTCTGACAGCAGGGACAGGTCGTAGGTAAAGGGGTACTCCGCGTCAAAGCAGGGGATGGTGATCGTCGAATTGTCATCCAGCGTGACCACCAGGTCGGGGGCAATGGCGTCGTCAGGGGAAGTATCGGACGGTGGCGATGAGAACATCGTCCTCCACCGACAGGCTGCTGACATAGGGCCACATACCCATCAGCTCGAACCGCTGGCCGGGCCAGCAGTAGCCGCTGCCGTCGTAGTCCGGCCAGTCGCCGCTGCTGTACTCATACGTCAGGACGCTGTCGGCTTCGGCCTCGTATGCGGGATAGACCTGCTCGGGGGCGGGGTAGTCCGGCTCTGGTTGGCGAGGGGTGAAGTCGATGTTGTTGATGAGGATGAGCGCGGCGACCAGTACCGCGATGACAATGGCCAGATCTCTGCCGAGCTTCTTGCCGGTCGCTTTGGGGAAAAACGTGGCCACAAGGTTCTCTACATCCTGAAAAGAGGGCTTTTTCGTCTGCTCCTCATAGCAGACGCTTCTTTTCGTAGCACACCCTTATCCCGGGGTGGTTCGGCACGACGCCGGTGATGGCACTGCGGTCATCCAGATAGTGAACGCTGCCGTCGGGATCGATGCGCTCCCGGCGGGGAGGGCGGTTGTACGCGCCGCACTTGGGGCACATACCCTGCTTCTCGTAGCTGTACGTGCGGCCACAGGTCTTGCAGCGGATGATGGGCATGGGTGGACCTCCTCTCTGTCTTTGGCCCTATTATACAGGCAGACGGGGGGATTTGTCCATCAACTTCAGGTTGCGGCGAAAAAATTTCTTGAAAGGGGGGGCTACTTCAGGTTGCGGATAAAAAAGGGCCGCCGGAGGGCGGCCCGGTTTTGTTGTAGGGGCGGACGGGTCTGCCCGCCCGAATGTGACGCATGGGCCTTCGGTAGACGGTGCGTAGGGGCGATGCCCACGCAGTGAGCGAAGCGGAACAAGTACCCGTTTGGGGTGCATCGCCCCGTATGCCGCAGGCATATCTCTCCTCCGTCAAAACCTGCGGTTTTGACACCGCGCCTCTGTGAGGGAGGTGAGGGAGCTGTGCATCTTTCAGCGCCAGGTGGGGCTGTAAAAGTACAGGGCCAGCATCCCGGGTCCAACATGGGCGCCGGTGACGGGCTCATGGCACACCGACAGGATCGGGCCGGTGCAGCCGCTCTGACGCAGGCGGGTGGCCAGGTGCAGCGCCTCCGCCGGAGCGGCGGCGTGGGAGATGCCCACCGGTGCAGACTTATCCTCCACCAGCTCGTTATAGAGGGCGATAAGGGTGTCCATGGCCTTTTTACGCCCGCGCTCCTTGCTGAGGACCACGATTTTACCCTCCGGGTCGCCCTGTAGAATGGGCTTGATCTGCAAAAGTGTGCCGGCAAACGCCGCGGCGCCGGACAGACGGCCACCCTTACGAAGGAACTTCAGGTCGTCTACCACGAACAGCTGGCGCATCTTGCCGCAGAGCTCCGACGCGCGGGCGGTGATCGTATCCATATCGGCGCCCTGCTGCGCCAGATGGGCCACCTCCAGCACCACCAGACCCTCGCCCAGCGATGCGCCCCGGGTGTCCAGCACACCGGATGTCCCGGTCTGGGGATAGCGCTCGCGCAGCTCCTGCGCCACCACGCTGACGCCCCAGCAGGTGCCGCTGACACCGCCGGACAGCCCCACATACAGCACATCGTCGCCCGGCGTCCAGCACAGGCTCGATGGCCTCCCGGGCGGCAGGGGCTGATCATAGAGGTCTTCACCTCCGCACCCTTACGCATAGCTTCATAATAGGCGTAGCCGTCAAAGGGTGGATATGTCCACCGGCTCACCGTCGATGGTATAGGTCAGGCACAGCTCCGTGATACCGTACTGCGCCCGCAGCTCCGGCGGCAGATTGGCCGCATTGTCTGTCATAATACGAATCATAATTTTGTCTCCTTTTCGCCCGTTAGGGCAGTATTAGCCGCTCCCGCACCCAGGTCGGCCAGCGTGTCGAACAGGCAGCGATAGCCGGACATGGTCAGGTGGATGCCGTCGGCGGCGATATAGCGGACAGATCACGCTTGGGCAGGAACTGCCGCCGCACATCGATGAAGGGGCACCCCCTCCGCAAAGGCCAGCGCCGCCACCGCGTCGGAGTATAGCTCCTGGTGGCGGTAGATGCGGCCCACGTCCCCCAGCCAGGTCAGGATGCGCTGCCGCCGTCGCCGCGTCGGGAGATGAAGTCTGGAAATAGCGCTGACTGTCGATGGGCGGCAGCGTCATCAGCACCGGCTGCACACCGGCGGACTTCAGCTCCGTGCACCGCACAGTGCAGCTTCTCCATAAACTCCGGCAGGGTCGTGTGGGGCAGGTGGTCCTGCTCCGGCGCGGCGGCGACGGCCTCCCAGTCGAAATCGCTGTCATTGCCGCCGTAAGCCACCAGCGCCCAGCGGGCATCCATGCCCGCTGCACATCGTGCTCCACCAGCGTCAGGCCCTTGGTCACTGTGGCGCCCATCTTGGCGCGGTTCACCACCTCCAGCCGGTCGCTGGGATACTGGGCCATCACCTCCGGCAGATGGAAGTGGTAGTGCATCTCCGCGTCGGGCATGGTGGCCTTCAGCAGGGAGTCGCCGTAAATATACGCACGTTCCATAGGACTGCCTCCCCATCTCAGTTTTTATCTAATATAGCATATTAGCACACCGCGTCAATAGATTTTTCTGCTGGAACTTTTCTTGCATGATGTGTATTTTGTGATATACTAGCGGCAGGAATCGGATACAGGGGTGTCGCTATGGAATATGACAAGGAATTGATCGCCCACAAGCTGCAGCGGTGGGACAAGTTCATCACGGATTATCATCTGCCGGACTGGGAGACGATACCGGATTTCGGCCTGTATATGGACCAGGTCATCGTACTGCTGGAGCAGTATCTGAGCTTCATTCCCGCACCCACAGGCAGCAAGGAGCGGTTTGTCACCTCCTCCACCATCAACAACTATGTGCGGCTGAAGATCATGCCCGCGCCGGAAAAGCGAAAGTACCACCGCATCCACATCGCGTATCTCATCATGATCCTGACCATGAAGCAGAGTCTCAGCATCAGCGATGTGCAGAAGATCCTGCCGGCGGACAGCAACGAGACGGACGTGCGCGCCGTGTATGAGGACTACTCGCTGAAGTTCCGGCGGGTGGGGCTGTTCTTCAACCAGCAGGTGCAGTCCGGGGCGGAGGGCATCCATGGCGCCACCGAGTCGAGCTGCGGCAACGCCGTGGAGCTGCTGGTCATTGAAAGCGCTCTGATCGCCGGTTTTTCCAAGATCCTGGCGGAGAAGCGCGGCGTGCCGCGGTTTTTTTTTTTACATTTTACCTTACAGCGGCTGGGTCACGATCGTTGAGCCAGCGGCGCTCCTCCGCGCTCAGATGCGGCGAAAGGTCTTCGCGCACCCGGCGGTGGTAGCCGTTGAGCCAGGTGCATTCCTCATCGGTCAGCAGGGAAGCGTCCAGCGCGTCCCGGTCGAAGGGGCGAGGGTCAGCACCTCAAAGCGGAGGAAGGGGTCGTCGGCGGGCTGCACCAGCAGCAGGCTCTCGTGGCGGATGCCGAACTGGCCGGCCTCGTAATAGCCCGGCTCGTCGGAGACGACCATGCCTGGCTCTAGCGCGGGGTGGGGCGTGTTTTCCACGATGCGCCAGCGGATGGAGGGAGGCACTCGTGGACGCTGAGGACACAGCCTACGCCGTGGCCGGTGCCGTGGTCGTAGTCCAGTCCCTGTTCCCACAGGGGCTGGCGCGCCAGCGCGTCCAGGTTTTCGCCGGACACGCCCCGGGGGAAGCGGGCCATAGCCAGGCGGATGTGGCCCTGCAGCACCAGGGTACACAGGCGCCGCGCCGCATCGGACACCGGGCCCAGGGCCACGGTGCGGGTCACGTCCGTCGTGCCGCCCCGGTAATGGCCGCCGCTGTCGCACAGCAGCAGGCCGCGGGCCTCCAGCGGCACGTCCGTCTCTGCCGTGGGCCGTAGTGCACCACCGCGCCGTGAGGGCCGTAGGCCACGATGGTGCTGAAGCTGTCCTCCAAAACTCCTCGCTCTCCGCACGCAGCTCATGGAGCAGCGCGGCGGCTGATACCTCCGTCAGCCCCGCCGGGGCGGTCTTCAGCCGGTAGAGGAAGCGGGTCAGGGCCACGCCGTCCAGCAGGTGGGCGCGGCGGAAGCCATCCTGCTCGCCGGGGGATTTCACCGCCTTCAGTGCGGTGGCGGGGGAGGGGGCGTCCACGGTGCGGGCGTGGGCCAGCGCACTGGGTGATCTGGGAGTTGGCGGTGGCGCTGTCCAGCAGGACGCGGTCATCCGGCGGCAGGGAGGACAGGCGGTCGTAGATGTCCCCGTAGGGCCGCAGCGTCACGCCGTCAGCGGCCAGCGCATCGGCGATGGCGGGGGGAGACGGCCTGGGGCTGGACGAACAGCACCGCGTCCGCCTCGCTCAGCAGCAGGAACGCCAAAAATACCGGCGTGCATGCCACGTCGCCGCCCCGCAGGTTCAGCGTCCAGGCGATGTCGGTCAGGTCGGTGAGCAGCAGGTGGCCGGCGTTTTTCTCCGCCATTTTCTCCCGCAGCAGAGACAGCTTCTCCCGGCGGGATACGTCGCTCTCCAGCGGCCACAGGGGCTGGGCGGACAGGGCGGGCCGGTCGGGCCACACCTCCTCCGCCAGGTCGTGCGCGCCGTCCAGCCGGATGTGCTTGTCCGCCAGGGCCTTTTCCAACGTCCAGTGCAGCCGTGTGCTGACGGTCCGGCCGTCAAAGCCCAGGGCTCCGCCCTCCGGCAGGTGCTGTGCCAAAAAGCGGACAGGGTGGGTACGTCCGGCTGCCCGGCGCGCATCAGCTCGATACCGCTGCCCTCCAGCTGGCGTTCCGCCTGAAGGAAGTAGCGCCCGTCTGTCCACAGGGCGGCACGGTCCGGCAGGACGGCCAGCGTTCCCGCTGAGCCGGTGAAGCCGGACAGGAACTCCCGGGCCTTGAAATGGTCGCCCACATACTCCGAGCCGTGAAAGTCGTCGGTGACGACCCACAGGCGGTCAGGCCGCGATGGGCCATACAGCGGCGCAGCAGGGCAATACGGTCTTGGATGGTCATGGTTCATCACACCTTTCTTTGTTGGGGTCAGTATAGCATACTTTTTCCCCGTCAGGCTACGCTTTTTTTTGCGGAGGCTTTGTATACAGCCGGGACAAGGCGCGTATACTGATACGAAGCATGAAAGGGAGGGCGAACCATGAAGCGGGAACAGAATTGGCGCACGTGGGAGACGGCGGGGATGCTGGTCACGCTGCTGCTGGGCAACGGGCTGCATTTCCTCTCTACGACTGGACGGGGCAGGCATCCTGGGCCGCGTACATCTCCGCCGTCAACGAATCCACCTGGGAGCACATGAAGCTGCTGGCCGTGCCGTGGATCCTGTGGACGGCGGTCACGTGCATCGTCCGGCGCGGGCTGACCTGCGCCGGGCCGAGGGCCGCCGGGCTGCTGGCGGGACTGGCGCTGATCCCGGCGGTGTTCTACACCTACACCGGCATTCTGGGCCGGAGCAACGATGTGGTGAACGTGCTGTTGTTCCAGGCGGCGGTACTGCTGGCCTATTGGGTGAGCCGCACGTTGCAGAAGCGGGGCGCGCTGACCGCCCCGGCGTGGCAGGCGGCAGGCGCGGCGGTGCAGATCGCCATAGCGGCGCTGTTCGCGGTGTGGACCGCATCGCCGCCGGAGCTGCCCCTTTTTGTGGATCCCACCAACGGCACGCGGGGCATTCCCGGCGCGGAATAGGGAAAAAAGACCGCCTATGCGGTCTTTTTTCATGTCGTGACCTCGAATGAAACCACCTTGACCGGGGGGATGGTGTATAGTATAATACAGTATCATGATGCGAACAAATTCGGACGGGAGGCGACAGGATTGAAAACAAAGACCATCGTCCACAAATCGGCTGCGCCCATCTATGCGGCGGCGGTGATGTGGCTGCTGTACGGGCTGCTGTTTCCGCTGTACCAGGTGGGCCATTTCCTGCTGGCGGCGGCGGCCAGCGCCGTGGTGGCCATCGTTGCGCGGCTGTTTTGCCGGGATGTGACAGAGGAGGTGGAGATCCCGGAAGAGCCGGTGACCACCGGCAACCCGGAGCTGGACAAGATGATCGCCGACGGGGACGGCGCGATCAAGACCATGCGCACCCTGAACGACAGCATTCAGGACGAGACCGTGTCCGGTCAGATCGACCGGCTGGAGGAGGTCAGCGGGCGTATCTTCGCCTATGTGAAGGGACCACCCGGAGAAGCTGCCCCAGATACGGAAGTTTATGTCCTACTACCTGCCCACCACCATCAAGCTGCTGCGGAGCTATGACGAGCTGAGCCGTCAGGGCGTCAGCGGTGAAAACATCACCGGCACGATGGAGAAGGTGGGGGGATGCTGGGCACGATCGTGCTGGCCTTTGAAAAGCAGCTGGACAGCCTGTTCGGCGACCAGGCGCTGGACATCTCCACCGACATCACGGTGCTGGAGAACATGATGGCCCGGGAGGGCCTGACGGAGGACGCGCTGCATAAGGCCGCCCAGGAGCAGCCCGCCCCGGCGCAGACCGAACCGCCCCGGGACGACGAGGGCGGCATCACATTGGAGCTGTAACGAGAGAAATACAAGAAAGGAATAGATGACTATGACTGACAACAAGATGCCCGAGCTGACGCTGACACCTGACGATACCGCCGCCGCTGTGGCGGAAGTGCCCACCCTGACCCTGACGCCGGAAGCGCCGGAAGTACCCCAGGAGGAGGGAAAAGAAGGTCGAGCCGGTGAACATGGACGAGAACCTGCTCACCGAGGAGGAGAAGAAGGCCGTGGAGGACTTCTCCCACAAGATCGACATCCGCGACACCAACCAGGTGCTGCAATACGGCGCGGCGGCGCAGAAGAGCGTGGCGGGCCTTCTCCGAGAACGCGCTGAACAACGTCCGCACCAAGGATATGGGGCAGATCGGCGACGATCTGAGCCAGCTGGTGGTGGAGCTGAAGGGCTTCGGCGAGGACGAGGACCGCAAGGGCCTGAGGGGTCTGTTCAAGAAGGCGGGCAACAAGCTGGAGACCATGAAGGCCCAGTACAACAAGGTAGAGGCCAACGTGGATAAGATCGCCCAAAATCTGGAAAATCATCAGATCACCCTGCTCAGGGATGTGGCCATGTTTGACCAGATGTATGAGCTGAACCTGAAGTATTACAAGGAGCTGACCATGTATATCCTGGCCGGCAAGAAGCGGCTGGCGGAGGTCCGGGCCACGGAGGTGGAGGAGCTGCGCAAGAAGGCAGAGGCCAGCGGCCTGGCGGAGGACGCCCAGGCGTACAACGACCTGGTGAGCCTGTGCGACCGCTTCGAGAAGAAGCTCCACGATCTGGAGCTGACCCGCATAGTGTCCATTCAGATGGGCCCGCAGACCCGGCTGTTGCAGAACAACGACACGCTGATGATCGAGAAGATCCAGTCCTCGCTGGTGAACACCATCCCCCTGTGGAAGAGCCAGATGGTGCTGGCGCTGGGCATGGAGCACAGCCGTCAGGCCACCGTCGCGCAGAACGCGGTGACGGAGATGACCAACGAGCTGCTGAAGAAGAACGCCGACACGCTGAAGATGGGCACCATCGCCACCGCCAAGGAGGCGGAGCGCAGCGTGGTGGATATCGAGACGCTGAAGCACACCAACGAGCAGCTCATCGAGTCTCTGGACGAGGTGGCCCGCATCCAGAAGGAGGGCGCGGCCAAGCGGAAAGAGGCGGAGGTCGAGCTGGGCCGCATCGAGGGCGAGCTGAAGCAGAAGCTGATGGAGCTGCGGAGCTGAGGCAGAAGCTGATGGAGCTGACGGAGCTGAGGCACTTATAGTCTTATATCTCCTTCAGAAAGGGGAATACGTATGAAGTTTTTTTGAAAAACGGGGCGTGGCGCTGGTGGTGCTGGTTATCTCCATCGCCGCCGCCGTGTTCATCGGGCAGAGCCGGAAGGACTTTCATCGCCAAAACGCCCACGGCACTGCTGGACGTGCAGTACCGGCAGTGGGTCTGCGATGACGCCGGTCTGCTCAGTGACGAGACGGAGCAGCTGATCCGGGACTATAA
>VOFG01001668.1_pt1 | contig 16402 bp, 24 predicted proteins | sample 5384171 | NCBI WGS metagenome assembly VOFG01 (sample SAMN12384726, study PRJNA508395) | human gut metagenome | isolation source: healthy gut F | host: Homo sapiens
TCTCGGCACGCGCCACCGCGCGGGCATCGGCATGAGCGAGCACTCGGATGCCGTGATCGTGATCGTATCCGAGGAGACCGGCGGTATTTCCATCGCCGTGGACGGTATGCTCAAGCGCCGCCTGTCCCCGGACACGTTCGAGGCGATCCTCCGCAGCGAACTGGTGCCGGCGGAAGAGCAGCAGCGCAGACGCTGGGACACCTTTGTCGATTTCGTAAAGAAACTCAATCCGCTTCGTCGGGAGAAACAACATGACAAAAAAGACGACGATCAACAAAATAGTCAGCAGTAAGGCTTTCTGGATCATCATTTCGCTGCTGGCCTCGTTCCTGCTGTGGACGTACATCATGTCCACGGAGGAGACGACGATCGAGATGACGTTTTCCAATGTCAAGGTCGTGTATCAGGGTGCAGATGATCTGCGTGCTGCGCGCGGCCTGATCGTCACGGGCGCCGACGCGGACACGGTCTCCGTGCGCCTCAAGGCACAAGGCGCGTGCTCGGCAACCTCAGCTCAGCGGACCTGTCGGCGGTCATCGATGTGTCCGGCATCTCGCAGGCACGCGAGATGCAGGTGAGCTATTCGCTGCAGTATCCGACCAATGTCGATAAGAGCAGCATCACCGTCTCTGAGCAAGTCGCCGGAGACGATCAGCTTCTCCGTCGTGCAGGAGGCCAGCAAGACGCTCGAAGTCAAGGGCGTGTTCACCGGCAGCGTCAAAGACGGCTACACGGCCGAGCCGATCCAGGTGGAGCCCTCGTCTATCACGCTCTATGGTCCGCAGGAGGAGCTCGACGCGGTGGACAGCATCTGCGTCTATGTCACGCGCACGGATCTGGACAAGTCTATTGAGCCGACCAACTGCCCATATGTCCTGCTGGACAAGGACGGCAATAAGCTCAAGCCCAAGGAAATCTCCGGCAACTATGACACGGTCAGCGTGTCAATGCCGGTGCTGATGAACAAGGACCTGCCGCTGACGGTCTCGCTGGTCGGCGGCGCCGGGGCGACGGAGGACAACTGCGTTGTTGAAGTCGAGCCGAAGAGCATTCCAGGTCGCCGGCGACACAACGGTGCTGCAGAAGCTCAACCAGCTCGTCGTCACTGTCGATCTGTCGAACTTTGCCACATCGTATGAGGCGACGGTCACGATCCCCTTGAAATGATCTACGCAATCTCAGCGGCGTCACGGAGGCGACGGTCCGCATCTCCGTCCGCGGACTGGAGACGGCAAAGATCACGGCGACGAATATCACAACGACCGGTACGAACCGGCGCGTGGAGATCATGACGACCTCTCTGGATGTGACCGTGCGCGCGCCGGCGGAGACGATCTCGCAGATCACGGCGGACAATGTACGTGTTGTCGTTGACCTGACAAATTATAGGGCCACGAGCGGTACGGTCGCCGTGCCGGCCAAGGTCTATGTGGACGGCTTCTCCGACGCCGGTGCGATCGGGGAGTACGTTGTGAATGTGCATTTTACGGGAGGGTGATACCATGACGCAGGATGCAGTGGTGACCAAGCTGATCAGCCGCCATGTGGCGGAGGTGGAAGTTGAGCGCGGCACGGCCTGCGGCGGCACGTGTGAGTCGTGCGAGGCGTGCGTGTTCCAGAACCGCATCCGTGCCGAGGCGGTCAATAAGATCTCGGCACTGCCAGGGCAGAAGGTCGTCATCGAGAGCAAGACGTCGGATGTGCTCGGCGCGGCAGTGCTGCTGTATATGGTGCCGTTTGTGCTGCTGTTTCTGGGGTATGCCATCGGCAGCGCGCTCGGCTGGGCCGAGGGCGGCTGTGTCTTGATCGGCTTTGGCTTCTTTGCGCTTGGCGTGGCGTTTAATGTTATTTACCAGCGTAAGAAGAAAGCCAGCCCCATTACTTTTGAGATCATTCAGATCCGGGAATCCTAAGATAAGAAGGGTACAGCCAATGATAAGAAGCATGACCGGCTACGGCGGCGCAAAGGGCGTCGTCGAGGGCCTGAATGTCACGGTGGAGCTCAAGAGCGTCAATAACCGCTATCTGGACATTGCCGTGCGCATGCCGCGCAACTTCCTCTTCGCGGAGGACGCGGTCAAATCTACCATCCAGCAGTGTGTCAGCCGCGGCAAGCTGGACGTGTTCGTCACGATCGATTCCTCGCAGGCGGCTGATACCGTCCTGCGTGTGAACGAGCCGCTGCTGCGCGCTTACATCGACACGCTCAATACGCTCGCCGTGCGCTATGACCTGAAAAATGACATGTCACTCATGTCGCTCATGCGCTTTCCGGACATCCTGTCCGTGGAGAAGGCGGAGGCGGATCAGGATAAGATCCGCGCCGGTCTGATCGCGCTGACGCAGCAGGCGCTCGCTGACTACGACCAGATGCGCGAGCGCGAGGGTGCGAAGCTCCGCACCGACGTGGAGGAAAAGCTCGCACGCATCGAGTCACTGGTGACGAACGTGGAGACGGCCGCCCCCGAGACGGCTGCGGCCTACGAGGCACGTCTGCGCCAGAAGCTCGAGACGGTGCTCGCCGCGGCCGATATTGACGAGTCGCGCATCATTGCCGAGGCTGCGATCTATGCCGACCACGTTGCCGTCGATGAGGAGACGGTGCGTCTGCGCAGCCACATCGCGCAGCTGCGCCAGATGCTGGAGAGCGGCTCTCCGGTCGGCCGCAAGGCGGACTTCCTCATTCAGGAGTTCAACCGCGAGGCGAACACCATCGGCTCCAAGTGCCAGAATGCGGACATTGCGAAGGTGGTCGTCGACCTCAAGTCCGAGATCGAGAAGATCCGCGAGCAGATCCAGAACATCGAGTAAGGAGCAGTGGACTTGAAACTCATCAACATCGGATACGGAAACTATGTCTCCGCGGAGCGGCTGCTGGCTGTCGTCAGTCCGGATTCCGCCCCCATCAAGCGCATCGTACAGGACAGCCGCGAGATCGGCATGCTCATCGATGCGACCTACGGCCGAAAGACGCAGGCCGTCCTCATTATGGACACTGGCCACGCCGTGCTTTCGGCGCTGCCGCCGGATGCGGTACAGGGCCGTGTAGAGGCCACAGATCAGGAAACCGGAGGAGATGCAACATGAACCATCAGACAGGAAAACTGATTCTGATTTCCGGGCCGTCCGGCACCGGAAAGAGCACCGTCATCGCCCGGCTGATGCGCCTGCGGGATGACGTGTGCTTCTCCGTCTCGGCAACGACGCGCGCTCCGCGCCCCGGCGAAGTGGACGGCAAGGACTATTTTTTCGTCACGCGCACGGCGTTTGATGCCATGGTCGCGGCGGACGAGCTGCTGGAGCACGCCGAATATGTCGGCAACTGCTACGGCACGCCGAAGAGCTATGTGGAGCGGCGCTGCGCCGAGGGCATGCATGTCCTGCTGGATATTGACGTGCAGGGCGTGCACCAGATCTCCGAGAACCGGCCGGACGCAATTCGCGTGTTCATGATGCCGCCGTCTCTTGCGGAGCTGGAGCGCCGTCTGCGCGGCCGCCACACGGACGATGAGCAGAAGATCTGCGAGCGGCTGGCGCAGGCACGCCGCGAGTGCGCGCTGGCGTATACATATGATTACATCGTTATCAATGACGATCCCGACGTCGCGGCTAAGGAGCTCGACGCCATCATCACGGCAGAGTGCTGCCGCTATCCCGATCGGAAAAACTATTTTACAGAGGTGCTTGAAAAATGATGCTCTATCCTCCCATGAGCGAGCTGGCCGCCAAGGCCGGCAGCCGTTATCTGCTGGTGAATCTGGTCGCGCGCCGCGCGCGCAACATCGCCGCCGCCGCACAGGCCGCGGGCGAGCCGCTGGATACCAAACCGGTTTCCATGGCGATCGACGAGGTGTATGACGGCCGCCTTCAGGTCGTGCACAAGGAATAAGCGCTTTCAGGCGGGCAGTACCCGCCTGATTTCGGAGAGGGGGGCGCGCAGATGCTGCAGATCCCGGTCGCAAAGGTCGCCGTTCTGGCTGCAACGTTTGCGTTCGACCGACCGTATACGTATAAGATTCCGCAGCCGCTGGCGGGTACGCTTCGCCCAGGCTGCCGCGTCATGGTGCCGTTTTCGCGTGGGAACCGCCCGTGCGAGGGCATGGTGCTTGCGCTGGGTGAGGCGGAGGATGATCCGAAGCTCAAGCCTATCACGCGCCAGCTCGACCCCGAGCCCATCCTCTCGCAGGAGTTGCTGCGCCTGGCCGTCTGGATGCATGACCGCTTTTTCTGCACAATCTATGATGCACTGCACGCGATCCTGCCCGCCGGCGTCTGGTATCGGGTCAGTACGGTCTACTGCACAGTGCCGGAGCTCGACGAGGCCGCGGCGCTGACCCAGTGCGGAAAATCCAAGCAGCGCCGGCTTGCACTCGAGACCGTGCTGGAGCACGGCGGCCGCTGCCCGCTGGACGCGCTGCAGGCGGTGTTTGGCGAAAAAGACCCGAAGCGCGCTGCACTGGCTCGTGCAGCAGAAATTTCTGACCGTGGAGAAGGCACCGAAAGCGCGTCGTGCGCGACAAGCAGCTGGAGTATGCAAGTCTCGCCGTCCCGCTGGAAGAGGCGCAGGAGGAGATCCGCCGCCGCCGGCGCGCGCCGCATCAGGTCGCCATTCTGGAGCTGCTGTGCACGATCGGCCGCGCGTCGGCCGGTGAAGTGTGCCAGTTTACCGGCGCGCCGAGAAGCTCCATGAAGGCACTCGTGCAGCAGGGCGTCGTGCACATTGACACCGAGCCCTATTTTCGCCGCCCCGTACACTACACCGGGCAGCCGCAGCCGATCCCGGCGCTGACACCGGCGCAGGAGCAGGTGTTTGACGGCCTGAAGGAGCTGCTGTGCGCACCGGACGCGCAGGCGGCGCTGCTCTTCGGCGTGACCGGCAGCGGCAAGACGCTCGTCTACCTGCACCTGATCGCGCAGGCGCTCGCAGCGGGGCAGGGCGCGATCCTGCTCGTGCCGGAGATCTCGCTGACGCCGCAGATGATCGAGGCATTTTCCGCCTATTTCGGTGACACGGTCGCCGTTTTGCACAGCGGTCTGCCGCTCTCGGAGCGCTACGACGAGTGGAAGCGCATCCGTGCGGGTCTCGCGCGCGTCGTTGTCGGCACACGCAGCGCGGTTTTCGCACCTGTGCAGGATCTGGGCCTGCTCATCATCGACGAGGAGCAGGAGGACACCTATAAGTCCGAGAGCACGCCGCGCTATCATGCGCGCGATGTGGCCAAGTTCCGCTGCACCCAGCACCGCGCGCTGCTGCTGCTCGGCTCGGCAACGCCGGACGTTGTCAGCTGCTATTATGCCGAGACCGGCCGCTATCATTACTTCACACTGCCGGACCGGTTCAATGCCCGCAAGCTGCCGGACGTTATCATTGCCGATATGAAGCAGGAACTGCGCAATGGCAACTCCGGCTCCATCAGCTCCGTGCTCTACGGCGAGCTGGAGGAGAATCTGCGCCGCGGCGAGCAGAGCATTCTGTTTCTCAACCGGCGCGGCGCGAGTAAGATTGTCACCTGCGCCGAGTGCGCCGCGACCTATTCGTGCCCGAACTGCAGCGTCAGCCTGACGTATCATCAGGGCAACCAAATGCTCATCTGCCACCACTGCGGCTACCGCCGGCGGGTCGATCCGCAGTGCCCGGTCTGCGGCGGCGAGCTGCGCTTTCTCGGCGACGGGACGGAGCGCATCGAGGCGGATCTCCACGCGCTGTTCCCCGGCGTGGAGACGCTGCGCATGGATGCCGATGCCATCGCCATGGCTGGCACGCATGAGGCGCTGCTGCAGCGCTTTGCGCGCGAGCGCATCCCCATCATGATCGGCACGCAGATGATCACAAAGGGGCTGAATTTTGAAAACGTTACGCTCGTCGGTGTGCTCAACGCCGACCAGAGCCTGTATGTCGGTGATTACCGCGCCAATGAGCGCACGTTTTCGCTCATTACGCAGGTCATCGGCCGCAGCGGCCGCGGCGATGTGCCCGGCCGGGCCGTCATCCAGACATTTACGCCCGCAAACGAGACCATCCAGCAGGCGGCGCGGCAGGATTACGATGCGTTTTACCGCTCGGAGATCCGGCTGCGCAAGCTCAACGGCACGCCGCCGTTCAGCGAGGTGCTGGCCGTCACGGTCTCCGGCGCGCAGGAGAATGCGGTCGTGCGCTGCTGCGCCTATATCCGCGATTACTTTCGCCAGACGATCGGCGAGCGCGCGGAGGTGCTCGGCCCGGCACCGCTGCCGGTCGTGCGCATGAACAACCGCTACCGCTACCGCGTCACGCTTTACTGCAATCAGAGCAAGGCGGTGCGCCGCGCGGCGGCGAACATCGTCATGTACTGCAATACAGAAAAATCATTCCGCGATGTCACCGTTTTTGCCGATGACAATCCGCTGGATTAGAGGAGAGATACACTATGGCTACAAGAATGATTCTCAAAAACGGTGACCCCCAGCTGCGCAAGCACTGCCACGAGGTCAAGGATTTCAATCCCCGGCTGCACATGCTGCTCGACGATATGCGTCAGACGCTGGCCGAGTCCAACGGTGTCGGCCTCGCCGCGCCGCAGGTCGGTGTGCTGCGCCGCGCTGTCATCGTGCTCGAGACGAATGTCCCGGACGATGAAGAGGAGTATATGATCGAGCTCATCAACCCCGTCATTGTGGAGACGGCCGGGGAGCAGACCGGTGCCGAGGGCTGCCTGAGTATCCCAAACGAGTTCGGTGTTGTCCAGCGCCCGGACTACGTGAAGGTCCGCGCGCAGGATCGTCACGGTGCGTGGTTTGAGGTAGAGGGCCGCGGCCTGACGGCGCGCGCCTTCTGCCACGAGATCGACCATCTCGACGGCATCCTGTTCATCGACAAGGCGATCCGGATGCTCTCTCCCTGAGGAGCTCGAGCAGCAGGCGAAAGGGTGAGGCGTATGCGCATCGTTTTCATGGGCACGCCGGATTTTGCGGCCGTGTCCCTGCAGCGCCTGCTCGATGAACACTTTGATGTGGTCGGTGTGTTCACACAGCCGGACAAGCCGAAAAACCGCGGCATGAAGCTCCAACCGAGCCCGGTCAAGGAGATCGCACTTACGGCGGGGCTCCCTGTGTTTCAGCCGGCAAAGATGCGCGACGGCACGGCGCTGGCAGATCTCCAGAGCCTGCAGCCGGATATTCTCGTCGTTGTGGCCTATGGCCGCATTCTGCCGGATGACCTGCTCGCGGTCGCGCCCTACGGGGCGGTGAACGTCCACGGCTCGCTGCTGCCGAAGTACCGCGGCGCTGCGCCGATCCAGTGGGCGGTGCTCAACGGCGATGCCATGACCGGCGTTTCGACCATGTACCTTGATCGCGAAATGGACACCGGAGACGTGATCTATACCACGCAGACGCCGGTCGGCGAATTCGAGACGGCGGGAGAGCTCTTTGACCGCCTGGCCGTCATGGGCGCGGACCTGCTTGTGCGCACGCTGCGTGACATCGCCGCGGGCACCGCACCGCGCACGCCGCAGGATCACAGTCAGGCGACGTATACCCGTCCGCTCACGCGCGATGATTCGCCCATCGACTGGAACCAGAGCCCGCGTGTGATCATCAAGCACATCTGCGGTCTGGAGCCGTGGCCCGTCGCAACGGCGGAGCTCGGCGGGCAGACGTTCAAGATCCATGCGGCGGATTACTCCGAGCGCACGACGCACAAAGCGCCCGGAACGATCGTGGCCGCCGGGAAAGACGGCGTTACGGTTGCCTGCGCCGACGGGCAGACGGTGCGCATCACGCAGCTGCAGGCGCCGGGGAAAAAGCGCATGTCGGCAGCTGACTACCTGCTCGGGCACACGCTGCCCGTTGAGGATTGACCATGGCCATGACTGCCCGGGAAGCCGCCTGGACCGCGCTGCAGCGCTGGCGCAAAAACGGCGCGTGGTCGGACGCTGCGCTCAACGCCGTCCTGCAGAATGCACAGCTGGAGCCGCGCGACGCCGCACTCGCAGCGCGCATCTGCTATGGCACGCTGCAGAATCTGACCCTGCTGGATCATTATCTTTCTGTCTACTGCACGACACCGCTGCAAAAGCTCGAGCCGAAGGTGCTCGACCTGCTGCGGCTGTCGGCTTATCAGATCGTGCTGCTGGATAAAGTTCCGCCGCGTGCCGCCGTGAATGAGGCGGTCGCGCTCTGCCGCAAGGCGGCTGTGCGCGTGCGTCCGGTCTTGTCAATGCGGTGCTGCGCCGTGTGGCAGAGCATCGGGATGCGCTGCCGGAGATCCCGGGCGCGGGCACGGCGGACTATCTTGCTGTGCGCTACAGCCACCCGCGGTGGCTGGCGCAGCTGTATATCGACGCGCACGGCTATGCATTTGCCGAGCGGGCGCTAGCGGCGAACAATGCCGATGCACCGGCCTGCCTGCAGGTAAACACGCTGAAAACGACGGCGTATGCCCTTGCTGCGTCTCTGCATGCGGACGGCATCGAGACGGAGCCGCACCCGTGGCTTCCGGACGCACTGCTGTGCTGCGGTGGCAATCTGGCGGCCGCACGGGCCTTTGCCTGCGGCTGGTTTTATGTGCAGGACGCGGCCGCGCACTGCGCGGCGCTCGTTTCCGGCGCGCAGCCGGGTATGCGCGTGCTCGATGCCTGCGCCTGCCCCCGGCGGGAAAAGTTTCGCCGCTGCATGCAGATGCGCGATCAGGGATGTATGATTTCCTGCGATATTCACGAAAATAAATGGAAGCGTATCCGTTCCGGTGCCGAGCGGCTGGGCCTGACGTGCATTTCAACGTGCACGATGGATGCCCGCCGCCCGGACGCGGATCTGATCGGCGCGATGGACATAGTGCTGGCCGATGTGCCGTGCTCCGGTCTCGGCGTCATCCGCAAGAAGCCGGAGATCCGCTTCAAGGATCCGGCAGAGCTTGAGCGCCTGCCGACCATCCAGCGCGACATTCTCGCCGGTCTTGCGCCATGCGTGAAGCCCGGCGGCGTGCTGGTATATTCCACGTGCACGGTGCTTGCGCGGGAGAACGAGGATGTTGTGCGCATGACTTTCTGCACACGCACCCGGAGTTTTCACCGGAGGCGTTTTCGCTGCCGCTCCCGGGGGCGGACGCATCCGACGGTATGTTCACCTTCTGGCCGCAGGAACACGGCACGGACGGATTTTTTGTTTGTAAGCTGAGGAGACACGAATGAGAGACATCAAAGCCATGCTCCCCGAGGAGATCGCGGCGGCCCTCGCCGAAATGGGGCAGCCGAAATACCGCGCCAAGCAGATTTTCCAGTGGCTCGCGCGCGGCGTGACGTCGTTTGACGAGATGACGAACCTGTCCAAGGACCTGCGTGCCGCGCTCTCCGAGCGCTTTTATATCTCCAAAGCTTGAGATGCTGCGTAAGCAGGTGTCAGCCCTTGACGGGACGATCAAATATCTCTGGCAGCTCGGCGACGGCAACGCCGTCGAGACCGTCGTCATGCACTACAAGCACGGCAATACGGTCTGCATCTCCTCGCAGGTCGGCTGCCGGCAGGGGTGCGCGTTCTGCGCGTCCACGATCGGCGGTCTGATCCGCAATCTTGAGCCGTCGGAAATGCTCGACGAGGTGCTCTATTCCGAGCGGGAGTCCGGCAGCAAAATTTCCAATATCGTCCTCATGGGCATCGGCGAGCCGCTCGATAACTTTGACAATGTTATGCGCTTTCTCGAGCTGGTCAACCACCCGGACGGGGAGAACATCGGCATGCGGCACATTTCGCTGTCCACGTGCGGCCTCATCGAGCGCTTTGACGATCTGGCGGCGCGCGACCTGCAGCTGACGCTGTCGGTCTCCCTGCATGCGCCGGACGATGCTACCCGCTCGAAGATCATGCCCGCCAACCACGGCCGCGGCGTGGCGGCACTCATCGATGCCTGCGCCCGGTATTATGAAGCGACCGGCCGGCGCATTTCCTTTGAATACGCCATGATCGACGGTGTGAATGACACGCCGGAGCACGCAAAGCTTCTGGCCAAGCACGCGCGGCGCGTCTGCGCACACGTCAACCTCATCCCGCTCAACCACGTAGAAGAGCGCGCGTTCCGGCCGTCTACGCCGGAGCATCTCAAGGCATTCATCCGCATTCTGGAGCAGGCGGGCGTCAATGTCACTGTGCGCCGCAAGCTCGGCAGCGATGTGGATGCCTCGTGCGGCCAGCTGCGCAAAAAGGTCGCCGATCATCGAGCCTGAAGGGGGAGAGCCCATGCATTGCTTTGCACAGTCGGACAGAGGGTCCGTCCGCAAGGAGAATCAGGATCGCGCCGCCTGCGCGCACACATCCGGCGCAAGGGCTGCACCATTGCCGTCGTCTGCGACGGGATGGGCGGTGCCACCGGGGGGAAAGCTCGCGAGCGATCTGGCTGCGTCTATGTTTCTGGCGGATTTTCGCCGCGAAATGCAAGCGGGCAGTCGCGGTCGAGCCCGCCATGCGCCATGCCTGCGATGCGGCTAACCGCGCCGTCTATGACCGCGCGTGCGCGGACCCTGATCTGCACGGCATGGGCACGACGATCGTTGCCGCCTGCGTGTGCCGCGGAAGGCTTACGGTGCTGCATGTCGGTGACAGCCGCGCGTATCTGGCCTGCCTGCGCCGAATGCAGCAGCTGACGACGGATCACTCGCTCGTGCAGGAGCTCGTCGCGAGCGGTCAGGTGCTGCCGGAGCAGGCACACCGTCACCCGCGGCGGAACGTGATCACGCGCGCTGTCGGTGTCGGGCCGAAGGTGGAGCCGGACTGCCGCACGCTGCCGTTCCCGCTCGGTGCGCGGCTGCTGCTGTGTACGGACGGGCTGTCCAACACGCTCACGGAGGGCCAGATGCATGATTCTTTGCCGTAGCTCGCGGGATGCCAAGCAGATCTGCGGCCGCCTGATCGCGGCGGCGCTGGCACGCGGTGCGCGCGACAATGTGACCGCACTCGTTCTTTTCCGCTGAAGCGCAACAGGGGGATCACTATGGAACAATCAATGAATCGCTATATCGGTCAGATGCTCGACGACCGCTACGAGATCCTGGAGATCATCGGCAGCGGCGGCATGTCGGTCGTCTACAAGGCCATGTGCCACAAGCTGCACCGCTATGTCGCCGTCAAGATCCTGCGCGATGAGATGGCGGCGGACGCTGAGCTGAAAAATCGCTTTCAGGCGGAGGCACACGCGGTCGCCATGCTCTCGCAGCCGAATATCGTCTCTGTCTACGATGTCGGCCACAGCGGCGAGACGGAGTATATCGTCATGGAGCTTATCGAAGGCGAGACGCTCAAGCAGCGCATGGCGGAGCATGGTGTATTCAGCGCCGTCGAGGCGCTGCACTACGCCACGCAGATCTGCAAGGCACTGCAGCACGCGCACGCCCATGGCATCGTCCACCGGGACATCAAACCGCAGAACATCATGATCACGAACGACGACATGGTCAAGGTCGCTGACTTCGGCATCGCCGCGCTCGAGAATATCCATGAGGAGCGCAGCGGTCAGGCCATCGGCTCCGTGCACTATATCGCGCCCGAGCAGGCCAAGGGCCTCAATGCCGACGCGCGCAGCGACCTGTATTCCCTCGGTGTCGTGCTCTATGAGATGCTCACGGGCCACCTGCCCTATGACGCGGACACCCCAGAGGAGATTGCGCTCATGCACATCGCCGGCAGCGCCAAGCCGCCACGGGAGTGGAACAGCGACATTCCCGAGGAGCTCGAGCGTATCACGCTCCGGCCATGGAGCCGGACCTGCGCAAGCGCTATCAGTCGGCGGGGGAAATGCTCAAAGCGCTCAGCACCTGCAAGAAGCACCTCAATCAGCAGCGCCCGCTTTCCGAGCGGCGCCGGCGAGAGCGCGGAGAAAAAGGACTCCTTTTTCGGTGTCGGTCAGGACCTGACGGAGGAGGCATACCAGCGCCGGCGCAAGCGGGCCAAGCGCGTGAGCTATTTCACGGGTATCTTCTCGGTCGGCGTCTTTGCCATTTTGCTGTTTGTGTTCCTGTGGAATTTCTGGCTTGAGGATCTGTTCCGCACGGCCGAGCGCGTGGATGTGCCGGACTTTACCGGCAAGTCCTACGAGGCGGTCGTCAACGATAAGCAGTATGCCGACTATCACTTACGGTCGTGTACACGGTCGATCCAGATGTGCCGGACGGCGTGATTATTGAGCAGGACCCGGTGGCGGGCAAGAGCCGCATGCGCGTCTCGGACGGCATCAATGTGCAGCTCACCGTCAGTACCGGCGTCGTCATGACCGATGTGCCGTATGTCATCAATGAAGACTACGAGGAGGCGACGGCCGCGCTCGAAAAAGCCGGCTTTACGGTCACGACGGAGTTTCAGGCCTCCAAGAACGTGACGGCGAAGTATGTCATCAGCTGCGAGCCCGCGCCCGGTGAAAAGGCGGCCGCAGGTTCCAGCGTGAAGCTGATTGTCAGCGGCGGCCCCGAGCTGCGCCCGGTCACGGTGCCCGACCTGTCGGATTGACGGAGTCGGCCGCCATCGCGCGCATCGAGAGCAGCGGCCTGTGCTACGGCGGCACGTATAAAGAGGCCAACGATGCCAAGCAGGGCACGGTCTTCAAGCAGAGCGCACCGGCCAACACACAGCTCACGGAGTACAGCAAGGTCTATATCTGGGTCTCCGACGGGCCGGCAAAACCGTAAAGAGATAAAGGAGCAACAACGCTTATGGTGCAGGGTGTCATCATCAAGGCGCTCAGCGGCTTTTACTATGTGGCCGCCGGCGATCAGATCGTGGAGTGCAAGGCCCGCGGCCGCTTCCGGTACGACGGGTGCAGTCCGCTGGTCGGCGACCGCGTGGAGGTCAGTTTTGACGCGCACGGTAAGGGCCGCATTGACACTGTTCTGCCGCGGCGCAATGCGTTCATCCGCCCAGCAGTGGCGAATGTTGACCAGCTTATCATGATCGCGGCGAATGTGAACCCCGTTACGGATCCGTTTCTGATTGACCGTGTGGTCGCCATCGCGGAAAATGCGGACTGTGAGCCGGTCGTCTGCCTCAATAAGTGCGACCTTGACCCGGCGGACCATCTCTATGACTATTTACCGCTCCATCGGCTTTCGTGTCCTGCGCACGAGCGCGGCGACCGGGCTCGGCGTCGACGAGCTGCGCGATGCGCTGCGCGGAAAGACCAGCGCCTTCACCGGCAACTCCGGCGTCGGTAAGTCGAGTCTGCTCAATGCGCTCGATGCATCGTTCGGCATTGCGACCGGAGCTGTCAGCGAGCGGCTCGGCCGCGGCAAGCACACAACGCGCCATGTCGAGCTCTATGCGCTTGGAGCGGATACGTTCGTCGCCGATACGCCGGGCTTTGCCTCGTTTGAGGTGGACATGGTCGACCCCATCTCGTGCGAAAATCTGCAATATGCGTTCCGGGAGTTCCGGCCGTACATCGGCCAGTGCCGCTTTCGCGACTGCGCGCACCTGAAAGAGCCCGGCTGCGCCGTCCTCGCCGCCGTGGCGGCCGGCAAGATCGCGCCGGAGCGCCACGAGAGCTATGCGCGCCTGTACGCGCTCTCGGCCCAGGTCAATGACTGGGAAAAGAAGAAGTGACGCACCAAAGCGCCGCCCTCCGCATACACTGTAGGGAGAACCTGCAAGCGGAGGGCGGTGCTTTATGTTTCGACGGCGGGGGATTTGCTTCTGGATCGGCATCGCGTGTGTGGTCGCCGGTGTGTTCATCATTCTGGCGCTGGTGCTGCCGGCCGGCTTCTGGTGGTTTGCGCTCGGCGGTGCGCTCATTGCGGCGGGCATTTGGCTGCTGCGCTGTTGACGGCGGCATAACCGGCGCGCGCCTGGCATAAGGATGTACAAAAACGACAAGGAGCACATCTTTATGGAACTACAACTGGGCAAGCAGAAACGCATGATGTACGCGCGGGTGTTTGACCGCACGGAGGAAGAGACCTGCAGCGTGGACGCCGTTGTGCCCGATGCGCTGGGGGACATCGGCGCGATCGTGGTCACGGAGGGCACGTTCTGCCTCTGGAATCTGGACTTTTCGGACAAGAGCGCGCAGATCGAGGGCAGCATCGCGGCCGATGTGGTCTACGCGGAGGAGGGCGGCGCTCTGCGCAGCTTCCCGGTGGAGCTGCCGGTGAAGGTGCGCATCAGCGGCGAGACGCTCTCGCCGACGTGCGGCCGTGGCTGCGCTGTACGCTCACCGCGCTGGACGCGCGCGCCGTCAATTCGCGCAAGGTGCGTGTCACGGCGCGGCTGAGCCTGTGCCTGCGCGCCTACCGGGAGACGGAGCTCGCGCTCACGGACCGGATCGAGGGCGACGGTGGCGCAGTGTTCACGCGCACGGAAACGCTCCGCGTGCAGATTCCGGTGTCCGTGGAGGAAAAGACGTTCACCGTCTCGGAGACGCACCGCTTCCTGTCCGGCCAGCCCGAGGCCGACCGCCTGCTCTGCCACACGGAGACCGTGCTGCTCGACGATGTCAGCGCGGCCGGCAGCCGCGTCATTTTGCAGGGGCGCGTGTGCGCGGCAGTCACCTATCTCCCGCAGGGGCAGATGTGCCCGGCGGTTGAGAGCTTTGAGACACGTTTTCCCAGATGCTCGACTGCCCGGCGGACACATCGCCGTGTCTGCTGCACACGACCGTCAACCTCACGGCGGCCTACCTGAACGTGAGCGCCGCGGCCGACGGTGCGGCACTGGAGGCGGAGTATCATCTCGTCGCGCAGACGGTGTGCCTTGCGGATGCGGAGGCTGACTGCGTGACGGACGCCTACTGCAACACGGCGGAGCTCACGCTCGAGCGCGAGACGGTAGCGGCCGGTACGGTGCAGCCGGGCGAGCCGCTGCGCCTATCGGCGGAGGGCACGCTTGCGTGTGAGGCTGCCTCGCTGACGGTCGTGTCCCGGCGGGCCGTTGTCTGCGGCGTGACGGAGGACGGCTGTGACGTGCTTGTTCGCCTGCTCGTGACGGATGCCGAGCAGCACGTATCCTGCATGGAAAAGCGTCTGCATCTGCCGCTCGAGCCGGCCGACGGCGCGCGGCTGGAGCTGCTGAGCGTGCAGCCTGAAGAGCCGGCTGTCACGGTCACGGCGGACGGATTCAGATCCGCGTGGCAGTGACGGTGCGCACGGCCGCGCTTCAGGAGTCCGACCTCCGGCAGGTCACCGGGGTGACGGCGCAGGAGCGCGCCTGCCCGTATGCCTCTGTACCGTCGCTGACGATCGTACGCTGGGGCGGGGAAGACCTGTGGACGCTTGCCAAGCGCTACTGCTCGAGCGAGCAGCTTATCCGCGAGACGAACGGCCTCACGGACGATGCCGCCATGGCTGAGGCGCCGCAATATCTCCTTATTCCCAAGACGCAGGTGTAGTTTTCGCGCAAATATGCGGATTTTTCTTGCCACGCGGCCCGGAGTGTGCTAAAATGTTCAAAGCATTTTAGCAAGAGGAGTTGTGACTATGTCCGGACATTCCAAGTGGCATAATATACAGAAGACCAAAGGCGCGCAGGACGCCAAGCGTGCGCAGGCGTTCACGAAGATCGCCCGCGAGATGATCGTGGCCGTCAAAGAAGGCGGCAGCGGCGACCCCAATAACAATTCCCGCCTCGCAGCTGTCATCGCCAAGGCGAAAGCCGCCAACATGCCGAATGACAACATCAAGCGCACGATCGACAAGGCGCTCGGCTCCGGCAACACGGATAACTACGAGTCCATCACTTACGAAGGCTACGGCCCGTCCGGGTGTTGCCATCATCGTTGAGACGATGACTGACAACCGCAACCGCACTGCCTCCGAGGTGCGCCACTACTTTGATAAGTACGGCGGAAACATGGGCGCGACCGGCTGCGTGTCGTGGTCGTTTGATAAGAAGGGCGTCATTGTCATCAATGACGAGGATCAGGAGCTCGACGAAGACAAGGTCATGGAGGACGCGCTCGAAGCCGGCGCGGCGGACTTTGCGCCCGACGAGGGTGTTTACACGGTCTATACCGATCCCGACGATGTGGCATCGGTGGCCGAGGCGCTCACGAACGACGGCTATGAGCTGCTGAGCGCGCAGGTGGAGATGGTGCCGCAGAACACCATCAAGCTCACCGACGAGGGCGATATCAAGAATCTCCAGAAGATGCTCGCGGAGTTCCAGCAAATATGTATCCTACAAGGACATAAAGGACTCATGGCAGACTTGAAGGCGGTCTACGCAGCGGTGGATGAGTCTGCGGCTCTGGAACGCGCTGGATACCTTTCGAACATTGGGATAAGAAATATCCCGAAATCTCTCAGTCTGGCGGGACTGGCCGAACCTCAGCACCTATTTCAAGTACCCTTGGGGGTTCGCCGCCTAATCTATACGACCAATACCATCGAGGGGCTTCAGCTTCGGAAGGTGACCAAGGCAAATCCGTGTTCCCCACAGATGACAGCCTGCT
>VOFG01003467.1_pt1 | contig 16400 bp, 25 predicted proteins | sample 5384171 | NCBI WGS metagenome assembly VOFG01 (sample SAMN12384726, study PRJNA508395) | human gut metagenome | isolation source: healthy gut F | host: Homo sapiens
CATCAAGGCTCTTAGGCACACGCAACGCCCGTCTGTAAAGGGTTTCGTCCCATACCTCGTTAAACTCCCCTGTGCCGCTCGTCCCATTAGAAAAGATTCCTGTTCCTGCGCGTTCCATCTGCCGAAACTCCATAAAGAACTGTTCCGACACTTCCAACTCGTGGGATTTGCCCTGCCCGTCCTTAAAGCTGATAAAATACCTTGTGCCGCTTTCCGTGGATTCCTCCCGAAGCGTGTATGCCTTAACCCTGTATGCCATCCTGTTGTCCTCCTGCAAAAAAAAAGTGAGGGGATTTCCATCCTCACCCAGTAGCCCGCAGGATGGCAGGCTGTTTTAGAAGCTATAAAATTTTCGCAGCTTCTTCCGCAGATGGTCTAACCTCGCATAGATGGCACCAGTCGTCAAATGCACAAGCGGGGCAATCTCCTTTGTGGAATACCCCTGCACCGTCCACCGTGACTAATACTTGATAGAGATTTTCGCTCTCAATCTCTTCCAGTAACTCCGCAACCGTACCCACTTCCGCCTGCCGCTCCCTGCCTGCCATGTCCTCAAGATATTCCGCAACGTCATTCGTCCATCGGTAAAACCGCCTGTTGGAATTGAAGTCTGCCCTGTCCGCCATGCGTATCTGCTCAATGGTCGCTTCATCAACGCCGCACTCACGCAGCAGCTTTTCCTCCGCTTCTTTCCAGATACGCCATTTCCTGTCCTCCCGTCCGTGGTTGTATGCCATTCTTACTTCCTCCAATCAGAATTGATTGAGAGGGCAGAGAAAAGCCCCCTCATCTTCCCAAAGGAAAAAACAAGGGGGCTGAACGCCTTAAATTTTAATTTTCTATTATCTTTCTTAGTTTTATTAGGATTCTGGCTTTGCGTTTGTTTACAACGCTCTGGGTTATGCCCAACCTCGCCCCGACTTCACGCTCGGAAAGTCCGTCAAAAAAGATTGCCTGTATCAGCTCCTGTTCACTATCCGACAGCAAAGGCAGGGCGGCTTTCAGCCTGTCCACCATGACCGCATTGACAACGGTTTCTGCAATGTCCACCGCTTCATCAGTGATAAAGTCCAGAGGATTCCCCTCGCTGTCCGTAAATCCGTCGAGAGATAGCAGTCTATTCTTTGTATCTAATTTTTGCAGATAACGCCACCGTTCCTTGTCACGGTAGAAGTCTGTGTATTGCTCCCTCACGACTTCAAGCAGACAGCCTTGAATGGGGATAAACAGCTTGTCCATATAGGTCTGGTCGGATTCCCTGCAACGGCAGAACTCCGTGTAGGATAATTCCACATAGCCGCCACTTTCTCTGATATATACCTTTCTTGGTGCATATTTCACCATAAATACCTCCCATCTGAATTTTTGAAATGTAAAAAATCCAGATGGAGAGGCGGAGAACGACACCGCATATCAGAAACAGCCCTACGGCACTTTCCAACAAAAATCGACAAAAGAAAAACCGCAAAGGCTCTGTGACCTTTACGGTTATAGGAAATAGTAATTCTATTGTATGGAGATTGTACTTCTACTTTCAAGGTGAGAAGTACCGTTGCACTGGCAGAAATTTTTTTAACTGGTTTCCTGCCGTTCTCTGATATGCTATGTATTGATAAATTTTGCTTCGTATGAGCAGATAGATAACTGCCCGAAAAAAGGACATAAAAAAATCCCTCCAAATTTAAAAACAAATTCAGAGGGTAATTTAGGGTATAACAAAATAACCCACCCGAATATCGTTTTTTTTATTTGGTGAGTTTGTTCTTTCAAATACGAAACAAATGCTCATGTACGGTAAAGTATCACAAGAAAATTATGTCGAATTGACAGCCGCCTCCGCTATACCGAATAAGGAAATAAAGAGTCCTCAAATTTTGCGCTACTAAATGAAGACGAGCGGAAGTAATCTCCCGCTCGTCAGTAAACTTAACTATGCCATATCAATCCCGCTTCTTTCCCGCCACCGGCACTAAGAACAGCGCGGGCAACAGCAGGAAAGCGGTACAGACCAGCCCCCAGGGTATGGACACCTGCTGGGCTACCAGCCCCACAATAGGCCCGCCGATGATCTGCCCGAAAGAGTCCAGCTGTCCGCTGGTGGAAAAGACTGTGGCGCGCATTTTCTCATCCACTTGGTCGTTCATCCAGGCGGCCAGCACAGGCTCCTTGATGGTGCGCATAAGCCCCGCCAGCAGGAACACCAACAACATGAACCAAAAGCTCCGCCCCACCGCGAAGAGAACCAGGAACAGGATATACCCGGCGCTGGTGGACATGACCACACTGGTTCGGCTGACAGTCCCTTTTTTCTCCATGCGGGCGATGAGCAACTGAGAAGCCAGAATACCTAAGCCGTTGCCGATAAGACTGATAACACCGAACCAAGTGACGCTGTTCAGCGGCCCGATAACGGGTATTACCGTGTCATCCAGAAAATGAGCGGTGGAGAGCCGGTCAAAGCCTTCACTGGCAAGTCCCCCGCATAGTGTGATTGCTAAGAGCGCCAGCAACACAGGTGCGCCTTTCACAAAGCCCAGGTTGAGCTTGAACAGGCAGACAAAGTCTTTAAGCAAGCCCTGCCGTTCCTCAATAGCAGGGGAGAAGTTGGTTTCTGGCATGATGCGAACCATCACCAGCCCCAACAACAAGCACAAACTGCCCCCCAAGATGACAGGCATTTGCAGGTTTATGTTTCCCAGCAGTGTGCCCAGCACCACGCCCAGAACGCCGCCGATTTGCCCCATTTGACTGCCCCGCAGGAACACCTTGTCTATGGGTTTGTCCTCTTCCTCCGAGGCAATCCACGCCTCCAGAGCGCCGGTGATGAAGGTATCACCGCAACCCCAGACAACCTGGGCCAGCAGAACCGTCGCGAACCACGGTAGCGCACCCTCCATCAGAAAGCCCAGGCCGTAGAGGAACACTCCAATCAGCACCGAGCGCCGACGGCTATACAAATCCGCCACCACACCAGTGGGCATCTCGAACAGAAAGCAGGAGGTCTCCCTACCAGGACAAGCTGGAAAGCATCCAGCCTGCACCACCTCCAGGTGGAACCGTCCCATAGAAACCAGGGGACGGAAAGCTGACAGAATATGCCTTTGAATCCAGCTGCAAACCACCTCCAGGTGGTACTTGTGGAACGATGGAAACGGCACTGGGACATAGCTGGCTGGTAAACCGCCACTCCCTGGGAAAAGTTAAAATTCTTGAATACAGCAGGTAGACAGAATATGCCTTTTTGAAGTACTTTATTAGCAAACATGAAGTTACATTCTGGAAACAGTATCAATGTCAAAATGCAAAAGAGGGTCTGTATCAGCAATCTCTGCGAGGGCATTTAACAGGGCTTCCCTTTGCTCCGGCTTTTTGCGGCTCTACCGTTGTCCGAAGTAATGGCATGGGATTATCAATCCGTGTTTTGTGAGGCAGGAGTTTTTCATTTCCCAGGATATCGTTCAGTTTCAAAGTATCATCAGCTAAAATAACAATTTCTCCCGGACAGGCATGGTCAGCCGGGACGATTTCACCATTTGACGTAATACACATCTCTGTGATTTTTATTTTCTCTTTTTCAGATATTCTAATAACATCCCTCAAATGCAATGTTCCGCTATATATACGCACATAAACAAAACGCCGCCTTTTCTCTGAATATTCAATCTTAAAAACCTGCCCGCATAGTTCAGATTGACCTTCAGGCGTTGATGAATAAAATTTACTGGCAATCACTTCTATCAGTTTTGCCGAATCCCCAGATTGTTTTTAGCGCTTCCGTGATAAACGGGAAATAACGTTCCGTTTTGGAATCTCCTGTTTTCTTCCTGTTCCAGTTCTGACATTTTAAACGGTTTCCCTGACATATATTTCTCTAATAGTTCATCGTTTCCCATAATTACCGCATCCCACTGTTCCATATCGTCATTGTCCGTTACATTTATATGGGGATGCTGCCCAACCTTTTGCTTCACTATAATTTCCGAAGAAAGCTTTGCTTTCATTTCTCGATATACCATTGGCAAATCAATCCCCTCTTGGTCAATTTTATTGATGAAAAAGATTGTCGGAATCTTCATTATCTGTAGTGCATGAAACAGTATACGGGTCTGTGCCTGTATGCCATCCTTTGCAGAAACTAATAATACTGCTCCGTCTAAAACGGATAAAGAACGGTATACTTCCGCCAAAAAATCCATATGGCCTGGCGTATCTATAATGTTGACTTTTACATCCTCCCACTGAAAAGATGTCACTGCTGTCTGGATAGTGATTCCCCTTTGACGCTCCAAATTCATTGTATCTGTCCTTGTTGTGCCTTCATCTACGCTCCCTAGTTCTGCAATTGCACCACTGGTATACAATAAACTTTCCGTTAATGTTGTCTTTCCTGCGTCAACGTGAGCCAGAATGCCTAAGTTAATTATTTTCATGTGATTTTCCTCCTATCAACACCCAAAAAGGGCATAAAAATACCCAGTGATAAATACTCCTATCACTGGGTAAATAACTCCAATAGCCCCAAAACACTTATATGTTTTCGGGCATATAAAATTACATGATAAAAGTATTCTTAAACTGGGTACAAAAAACTAAGCCCCATATTAAAAGTGTTTTCTGCCTTTAGCTGTTCCGTTATGCCCTGTGCCTGTTTCATACCCTCTATGAGCCTTTCAAAGCGTTCCTGTGCCTGTCTGTTGATGTCGGCAAGGTAGGCGTTTAGCCTGCCGCTTGTAAGAAGATTGGTGTATGTAACTTTACGGTACTGTTTTAGATAATCTAAATGCCGTTGCCCCCAGATGCCTATTGCCTGTTCTTCTTCGGCGGGTACAGTTAAGCACGGTATCAAATAATCCCCTTGCCTTTCGTATTTGCCGCCCAGTTCCTCAAATAATGATTTTGCCATTGTCTGTTTCCACATTCTTTTTTATTTTGAATGTCCGCAAAATCCGTCCTACATTCTTTTTTATTTTGAATGTAGAGACGAACAGCACACGGACTTCGCCCTGACCTTGCAGAACAACTCTATTTTCTGTGCATCGGTGGTCGCTTCATGAATAAAGCGTATCTGCTCCGCAGGGAATATCACGGGCTATCACTGCTCCCTCATATCGTCATAAACATTGAAAAACTGCATATGTTCCTATATTATAAACAGAAAGGATCAGTACTTTTTCGAGGCAAATCTGTTCGAATGACCTTATATTTTCTATTCGTGATTGTTCCACTAATTTGCCCCTATATCATCCGCTAATTTGCCTTATTATACTGATTAGAAAAAATACCGACTCAAAAGATTTCGTGATTGCCTTTGCCCCATCCGCTGCCTTTACTGATTTAAATACGATTTCACTCCCATATTACATCCGTCCGTCATAAGTTCCGCAATGGTTTCATCCGATGTATTCATCGCAAGTCTCATATTCGTTTTGATCCAAGACATTCCTTGCGCCATTACGTTCGGCTCCTTAGTGACATGTATGAACATTTATTTTAGTTCAAAACTATAAAAATCTAGATATCCCTTACCCTTGTATTCAAAGTAAAGTGCACTATTCTTTTTGGAACAGTTAAAGAGTCTTTTACACAGCAAAAATTCTTCTTGTCATTCACAACTATAGCGATCTTTCCTAGTATATTTTTTCTTGTCAGCGTCATCGTATATGTAGAAATACCCATTAGCCTTTCCACGAATCTTTACAGAAATCGAATCCGGCTCATATGCTTTCAAAATCAAAATACCGAAATCCAGCAACAGCACCATCTTTCATATTCTGAATGTATTGGTTTGGATTGTCCTCGCGATCTAATCCGTCTTGCATAAAGGCTGGATGCTCTTTGTTTTGGACCAGTTTATGAGCAGACCAAGTCGGACCTTTCTTTGAATACAAATGACAGGCTATCCTTGCCTCATATTCACCAACTCCCATCAGAGGGCCGTCATTAAGACCGCAACTTGTAAGTTCGGTATATTCAAATTTTCCGTTTTTAAACTTTATCTCCTCTGCATACCCCTGTCTGGAAAACATATTTCTGGCAGTATGTCTATGTCCAAAAACATAATACCTGTCCTTTATCTTTTCTACACTACCATGATTATTTCCAATGTAATTCTTGACTTCGTATCCCAATGGCTTAGCATAACTTTTTGTAGATGTAAAGCCAAGAGGACCCACATCACCATTAGAAGTTAATACACCACCATAAGTAAAATCTCCATCTGGTCTGTCAGATACAGCCCAACACAACTCGTGACTCTGCACGGATGAATAAATAAAATAGTATTTATCGTCAAATTTTCTAATGGAATTTGCCTCAAAAACTCATGGTTCTCAAAGCCCGTGCCTGCAGAATCCATTATATTTGGTAATAATCTAACCGGTTCTTGTTTCATCGTAAGCATATCGGTCTCAAGTTCCACAAAATAAGAACTATCTCTGAAATGTCGCTTATACTCACTCTTGGCCATTTTTTTCCATCATAGGTCCCTGACCTGCGTAAAGATATACTCTGCCATTGTCTACAAGAATACCCGGATCAAACGGCATAAAATCCTGCGGTCTTCTTCCCCAGTATTCACCATTTTTATCCTGCACACAACCTAAAAATGATATTCTCCAGCCGGGCTATCACACACAGCCACACCAATTTTGTTGTCGTTTTCAAGACCATAGTAGAGATAATATTTTCCATCTACTCCTCTTGCCACATCCGAGCATACATCACCTTATCTCCATTTGCATTGTCAATATCCTGCGTCTTTTTTATATATAACTCCTTCATATCTCCAATCAGCCAAATTATCAACTGGAGTTGACCATGCCACATAGTCATTTTCACAAAATCTTTTTGCCATTAAACTTGTCATGAGAACCATAAATATATAATCTGTCCCCAAAGACATGTGGTTCTCCATCCGGCACATATTCATAACTTGGTAAATATGGATTAAATGCTTGCTTTTTCATGTTTGTTCTCCTTCTTGTATCACTGTCTTGAAATTTCACTGTAGTGATTTCTTACATCTGCTGATGGTCTCCTGTAATACCTGCATATTACTCTCCTTCATCATAGTCCTAGTATATCCTAATTTGCATATCGTATCAATCATTTCTGTATAAAAAAAACAGCCCTGCATTGAGTGCAGGGCTGACTCTCAAAATCCTTATTTGAATTTGAATTTTAAATTACTTATTAGCGATTGCTGCCTGAGCTGCTGCTAAACGTGCGATTGGTACACGGAATGGTGAGCAGGATACATAGTCAAGACCGATCTTGTGGCAGAACTCAACGGAAGAAGGATCTCCACCATGCTCTCCACAGATACCAACATGAAGTGCCGGGTTGACTGGCTTACCAAGTTTGATAGCAGTCTCCATCAACTTACCAACACCTTTCTGGTCTAATTTAGCAAATGGATCATTCGTAAAGATCTTGTTCTCATAGTAAGACTCTAAGAACTTACCTGCATCATCACGAGAGAATCCAAATGTCATCTGTGTCAGATCGTTTGTACCAAAGCAGAAGAAGTCTGCTTCCTTAGCGATCTCGTCAGCAGTAAGTGCTGCTCTTGGGATCTCGATCATGGTACCTACTTCGTACTCTCATGTGATGCCTGCTGCTGCGATCTCAGCGTCTGCTGTCTCAACAACGACTTTCTTAACATACTTCAATTCTTCCACTTCACATACAAGTGGAATCATGATCTCTGGCTTAATGTTCCAGTCAGCATGCTCTTTTCTGAACTTCGATTGCCGCACGGATAACAGCCTTGGTCTGCATCTTGGCAATTTCAGGATAAGTAACAGCCAGACGGCATCCTCTGTGACCCATCATAGGGTTTAACTCATGGAGTCCATCGATGATTGTCTTGATCTCGCTCTACAGTCTTGCCCTGAGCATCTGCTAACTTCTTGATGTCTGCTTCCTCTGTAGGAACGAACTCATGCAGAGGCGGATCCAGGAAACGGATGGTAACCGGGCATCCTTCCAATGCTTCGTAAAGAGCCTTGAAATCTCCCTGCTGATAAGGCAGAATCTTCTCCAGTGCTGCTTCTCTCTCCTCTACAGTGTCGGAACAGATCATCTCACGGAATGCTGCGATTCTGTCCTCTTCGAAGAACATATGCTCAGTACGGCAGAGTCCGATGCCTTCTGCTCCAAGTTCGCGTGCCTTCTTAGCATCTGCAGGAGTATCTGCATTTGTACGAACCTTTAACTTTCTATACTTGTCAGCCCAAGCCATTACACGGCCGAACTCACCGGCGATGGTAGCATCAACAGTCTGTGATCTCGCCATCATAGATGTTACCTGTTGTACCATCGATAGAGATGTAATCTCCTTCGTGGAATTCCTTGCCTGCAAGTGTGAACTTCTTGTTCTCCTCGTCCATAGCAATGTCGCCACAACCAGACACACAACAGGTTCCCATACCACGGGCAACAACTGCTGCATGTGATGTCATACCACCACGAACAGTCAGGATACCCTGAGAAGCCTTCATACCTGTGATGTCCTCTGGTGAAGTCTCAAGACGAACAAGTACGACCTTCTCGCCACGCTCGTTCCAAGCCTCAGCATCTTCTGCTGTAAAGACGATCTTACCACAAAGTTTGCTCCAGGAGATGCTCCTAAGCCCTTTCAAGTGGTGTTGCAGCCTTAAGTGCTGCTGCATCAAACTGTGGATGAAGAAGTGTATCTAGGTTACGAGGATCGATCATTGCTACTGCTTCTTCTTCTGTCTTATGTCCTTCGTCAACAAGATCACATGCGATCTTAAGAGCAGCCGGAGCTGTTCTCTTACCATTACGGCACTGCAGCATGTATAACTTCTTGTTTTCTACGGTAAATTCCATATCCTGCATGTCATGATAGTGATTCTCAAGAGTCTCACATACCTGAATGAACTCTGCATATGCTTCTGGGAATTCCTGCTCCATCTGAGCGATCGGCATTGGTGTACGAACACCGGCAACTACGTCCTCGCCCTGGGCATTGATCAGGAACTCACCCATCAACTTCTTCTCACCTGTAGCAGGATCACGTGTAAATGCAACACCTGTACCGGACTCATCATTTAAGTTACCGAATACCATTGGCATTACGTTAACTGCTGTTCCCCAAGAGTAAGGGATGTCGTTGTCACGACGATATACGTTTGCACGTGGGTTGTCCCAAGAACGGAATACAGCCTCGATTGCTAACTTCAACTGCTCTACAGGATCAGAAGGGAAGTCCTGTCCTAACTGGTTCTTGTACTCAGCCTTGAACTGCTCTGCTAATTCCTTGAGGTCAGCAGCGGTAAGTTCAACGTCATACTGAACGCCTCTTTCTTCCTTCATCTTGTCGATCAACTGCTCGAAATACTTCTTACCAACTTCCATAACAACGTCTGAGAACATCTGGATGAAACGTCTGTAAGAGTCATATACGAAACGCTCGAACTTCGGATCGGGGTTACCAGCGATCATTGCTGCTACTACCTCATCATTCAGTCCTAAGTTAAGAATTGTATCCATCATACCAGGCATAGATGCTCTAGCACCGGAACGAACGGAAACAAGAAGAGGGTTCTTCAGATCGCCGAATTTCTTTCCGTCGATCTCCTCCATTTTCTTAACGCCTTCCATAGCCTGTGCCATGATCTCGTCGTTGATCTTGCGTCCGTCCTCATAATACTGAGTACAAGCCTCCGTTGTGATTGTGAATCCCTGTGGTACCGGAAGACCGATATCAGTCATCTCTGCAAGGTTAGCACCTTTACCACCAAGAAGATTACGCATGGTCATGTCGCCTTCACTAAACATGTAGACCCATTTGTTTGCCATTTTCAATTTCCTCCTAAAAAAATACTTTGTGTCCTTCAACTCATTCGTATCTGAATGCATATGGAACACACCACTCCATGTGCTAAGCCGCACATAATTGATTTTAGCATAATTTCCAATTTATTCAATATCAAATCCGTTTTATTCTGACAAATTTATCCAAGTATTTTTATCGGCATCTTTTCTTTCTTATCACTTTTCCATAAAAACTTTAAACAGACTGGTTCACTTGTCCTATGATCTGCTCAAACATATCCTTTTTCCCCCCGCATCGTAGGCAAGCATTTCATTTGGCGACTGATTCAGGATAAAGGATGCCATAGGTCCATCCAACATACCCGGAAGGGCTGCATCCAGAATGGCTTTCGCTGCCGGATCTTTGACCATATCCCGGAATTTTGTGTTCATGTTGTATCTTCCGCGATAAGCACCGTATTTGTATCATATACATAATGATATTGGCCGGAGCCAAGCACCAGTGCCTCTTCCTTTTCCGGCAGATAAAGTGTAGCGGTCGTATTGACCGGCACCTTTACCTCCACCTGAATCTGTCCATCCTTACAGACCGTATGGACACGAATACTGCCATACATAGTCTCCAGCGCGGCTTCCACTTCCTCCAGTCCCTTTGTCAGATAAGGTCTGATGTCAAAAGTCGCATAGCCTGCTGAGGTCGGCGTAATCCCGGCGACTTTCCGATAAAGCCAATCTCCTATGGAACCATACGTATAATGATTCAAAGAATTCATGCCCGATGTATCAAAAGTTCCATCCGGCAAAATAAATTCCAGCGTTCCCAGATCGTCGTTGCCCCCATCTTCACTGCATAGAGCCAGCCCGGGTAATCCTCATTTAAAAGAAGTTCCGCCGCCAGATCATGAAGTCCATTTTCAGAAAGAGCATGGCACAGATATGCCGTTCCGACAAAGCCTGTCGTCAACTTGTTTTTATGCTGTTTGAGATTTTGCTCCAGCGTCTGTATAATGCGCTCCTTTTTCGCGCCCGCGACCAAATCAAAATAAAGAAGCAGGGCACAGGCTGTCTGTGTCTCCGAAACCAAGCGTCCGGTTGCTGTTACATACTCTCTTAAGATGGCATCCGCGATAGCCTGATAGCGCCCATCGTATATCTTTGCATCCTCCTCTTTTCCAAGTATATGTGCTGTATCGCACACGATCTTGGTCGAATATGCATAAAAGACATTTGCCACCAGATTCTTATCCGTACCGCCCGACATCAGATGCAGGCTTTCATCACTGTCCAGTGCCAGCCAGTCACCTCTTTGGAAACCATGCATCCATAGGACTTCACCCCGACACTGTCCAAAGATCCAATCCACCCAGAGGCGCATATTCTCATATTGATCTGTAAGCACACCGATATCCCCATAGGTCATATAAAGATTCCATGGGATTACGGTAGCACAGTCACCCAGATAGAGGTTCCCATACTGCCCTTTACCACATTGGGTACGATCTGCGGAATGCCTGTTTTTGCATCCGATTCCACTGCCACATCACGCAGCCATTTTTTGAAAAAAGAGGCCCGTGTTAAAATTCTGCATGGCGGTCTTGCTGAAGATCATGGCATCCCCTGTCCAGCCCAGTCGTTCATCCCTTTGCGGACAATCGGTCGGAATATCAAAAAAGTTGCTTCTCTGCCCCCATTCGATATTTTGGATCAGGCGGTTGACCAGACGGTTTGATGTTGTCATCGTCCCTGCTTTGTGCATATCACTATGCATGGCGCAGGCCGTAAAATACTTGGGATCCACACTGCTATCTACACCCTCAACGCAAATATAACGGAAACCGTGATAGGTAAAATGTGGCATGACTTTTTTTCCCGACATCTCCCTCACCATAGAGGTAAAGGTCCTCTGATCTTGCTGTCCGATAATTTTCATTGTAAAATTGCCATCTTTGTCCAAGGCTTCGCCATGTGTGATACGGATTTCTTTCTTCTCACCGGTAAGCAGAGAAAGCGGCGGTAATTCTACTTCCACCAACCCTGCCATATTCTGACCGAAATCAAACACCAACTCACCCTTTGGCGTAAGAATCTTCTGAACCACCGGGAAACGTTTGGTAATACGGATAGGCTCTGCCTCTTGTGAAATCAAACGTTTTGGAAAGGCACTTCTTTCTAAGAGTACTGCCTGGGTATCACCGGCATAATTTGCGGATAACGGCAAGGTCAGATCCAGTGTCTCACCCATATAGATTTCCGATGACCGGATCGCATTTTCTGATACCAGCCATGAGGCATCGGTTCCCATGACGTCCACCGAACCATCTTCGTATGTGATACGGATCATGGCGATACAGGCTGTCTTTTTTCCGTAGAGATGATGCTCCCCTCCGCCGTTTAAGTAGCCTGCATACCAACCATTGCCGACAACCAGAGACACCCTTGTTTTCTCCTGCAAAAAGTCTGTTACATCATAGGTCTGATATTGGACGCGGTTGCCATAAGACGTCCAGCCGGGAGCCAGATATGCATCCCCCATTTTTTTGCCGTCAATTTCCAGATCATAGACACCAAGTGCAGATGCATAGATTCTTGCCTGACGCAGTTTTTTCCCTTTCTGCAGACAGACCTCTTTGGAGAAAGTCTTAACGGCCGGCAATTCCTCTTTCGTAGCGATCCATACACCTTCCCAATTGTCCTCTGCCATCAGTCCGGTCTCAAAAAGTAGTCGTTTCTGCAACGTTTCCATGGTTGTCCCAGACACAGATATTGACATCATAATGGCTAAAGGCCTCCAAGGCACTGCCTTCATAAGTCACAAACAGGGACTGTCCGTTTTCCACCCTGCCGCTTGACCAGACCTCTTCTTCTGCTTTTGTCACCTTGATCTCATAGGCTTTGATAGGTGTTTTCCTCTTGACTTTCCAGTTTCCAGGAAAAACGTGGGCAGACATCTATGCCAATCGGTTCCTTCTGATATTCCACTGTCACATCATACACTCTCATATTTTTCTTCCTCATCTCTCTTTTTGAAAAAGAGACTTCGAAATCAAATCTCGAAGTCTCTATAATGAAGGGTTTTGTAAATTGCTAAATTATGCTTCTTTCTTCGCTTCCTGTTCTGCTTTCATGGCTACAATGTTCTTCTGTACTTCAACCATTCTTTCTTTGTCAAGATCATAGTACTTCATAGAAATAACATTAAAGATCCAGCCAATGACAGGCAGTCCAAATGCTAAGAACATAGTCATCCAGAATACTGCAGGTGTTGCCTTATCTCCCATCTGTGGCATCACGGTCTTATATCCGATCAGAGATACCATAAGAGCAGCAATGGTTGATGCCAGTGAAGAAATAATCTTATCGAGGAAGGAATACACACCGCCTACGGTACCCGGCATAAAATTGCCGGAACGCTCAAACTCATAATCACAAACATCGAACTCTCATAACACCACTTGCTGTAGAAAGGATCATCTTAAAACCGGTCAATCCAACATTAAGAACCAGATAAATGATCATTGGAACACCGAACTTACCAATGCTTGACATACCGGTTGGTCCTAAGATGGTACAGAATACAACCATCACAACAGACAAGCCGATGCATGCCCATGACCAGACAGATGTTGCTTTCTTAGGCTCGAATTTTGCAACATACATACCGCCAATTGTCGCAAAGGCAATACCAATGATCGCCGTGATATTACCAAGCATAGTTGCTGCCTGATAGTTCGCGATCAGCACACCACTTAAGAGTGTCATAACGATAGACTGTCCGGCTGTGGTCTGTGCCAGTTTATCAGAAGCACCAGTAATGATCCACATCTGCATATTTCTGTTATCCTTGAGCAGATTCCACATATCCTTAAATCCGATCTTCTTTTCCCTTACCATCATCACCAAAAGTCACACTGTTTAACACTTCCGGTTTGTCACATGGTGTCAGACCGATGCATGTCAGTAAGATAAATACAAGGGCTGCAAATACATACCACACACATGCTTCACGCAGACAGGCTGCATTATACTGATTGTCATATTTTGGTAAAACTGCGAATGAAATAATGGTGTTAAATACCATTGGTACACAGTATGAATAAATGGTTCCGATCAGGTTCATGAAAGGACGCTGGGTTGGATCATTGGTAATCAGGTTTCCGACAGCACCGGAAGACATATTCATCATGGTATAACCAATGATATATACCACATAGATACCGATGAACCAAGCCACACCGGCTGCGCCTGTGTACTTGCCACTCATCCAGTCATACATCATGAAGCATGCCAGTGCCATGACACACCAAGCTGCGATCGAGGAAGAGTCGAATCTTTCCATGCTTTCCAGCCTTGATGCGGTCAAAAACAAATGCCACCAAAGGATCACGTGATACCATCAAAAATACGTGTTCCTGTAATAATGATTCCGGCAACCGCAACTGCGATACCATCACCGGCATTGGCTATGTAGGATGCGTACATCATCAAAAGATAAAAACACATACCTCCACCATTGGTTGCGACACCGAGTATCATAGATAATTTACTGGCGGTGCGGTATTCTACACCGTCTCTCACGCTTGCCGCGCTTAACTTTTTATTCCCCATTGTTCTCCTCCTTTGAGTTGTCTTTTTTTCTGTATCTTTTTCACAATTTGATACATCTTCTGGCATTATCATATGACCTCTTTGCACATACTTTAATACTAAAATTTGCTTTTTTCTTCTATTTTTAGTAAAGTATGGTTACGACAGGAAAACAGGAGATGAGAAGGCAATGGATATTTACGCATTATTCTCGGTCATTCCCCAACTGCATCTGATTACTTTCGACGCAGACCGGCGAATGATACGATCAAACGATAACATAGGACCTATTTTTAGTGCTTTTTAAGTACTGAGGAATATATGGAAATGATTTTTTCCCACGGAAAGAACCATGACACCCCCTTTGTTCTGGCGGCCTACATCGGCTTTGTCTGGGGAATTTGTCTATGAAAAAAAGAGAGGGAAAATTGGTGCGTGTACATGTGCTCGGTCCCATCTTCTACAGTCCCTATTCCAACGAGGCTATGGAGCGTTGTCTGCGCCAATATGAGTCGCTTGGTATGTCCTTTTCCGACAAGCACAAACTTATTGCCCAGATGCAAGAACTCCCCGTCATGAAATACAGCCAGTTTGCCCACTATGGCATGATGCTGCATTATCTGGTCAATGGGCAGCGCATCTCTATGAATGATTTTGACCATATGCAGGATACCTCCTTTCTTGCTACAGCCTCCTTTCCCGTGGCAAGTGATGTTTCCGAAGATCGGGATGTGGTCTACGAAAACATCTATCATTTTGAAAACCTGCTGTTAAACGAGGTTGCACAGGGACAAAGCAGCCTTTATGCTGCAGAATTAAACGACATGGTGCAAAAGGGTCGGCTTGCAACCGTGCCAACCGAATATGCCAATGTCGTGGAACCCCTCCCAGCCGCAAGGACTCACTGCTCATCCTGAACGCTTTAGAATGCCATAAAGCCATAGAAGCCGGTGTACTGATCTCCACTGCCTACCGACACAGGAAGCATTCATTGAGGAAATTGAAAACACGCACTCGCCACTTGGCATGAACCAGTTACACCAAGACATTCACCAGACCTACTGCGCACTGGTGCAAGATGCGATGGACGAGAAAAAGCAATACAGCCCTGTGATAAGAAAATGCATGACATATCTGAAGAACAACATCACAAGTGGCGTCACAACCGCACAGTTGGCAGACCAGACCGGCTACGAGCCCTACTATCTGAACCGCCTTTTTCAAAACAGAAGTCGGCATTTCCCCAAAACAGTATTACCGCGATCTCAAGATGCACTATGCCGCCAGAATGCTGCTGGAATCCCGAAATATCCATCGCCGATGCCGCCGAATATCTTCACTATTCTTCTTACACGCATTTCTGCAGTGATTTTAAGGCTGTGATGAACTGCACGCCGTCCGACTATCGAAGATCCCATAGATAGGATATCCCAAGCACAGAAAAAAGGCCTCTCCCTTAGGGGTGTCCAGTTAAGATGCCGTTTCTTTCATTTTGCCTGCTATCAAATACTTTGGACATTTCCAAAATCCCGATACCTTTGTAGTAGATATCTACCTCTTGCCTGCGGTTGATTTTGCTATGGGGATCGGTCGCCGCGTGAATGACGATCTTCTCAACGAACTCATGCAGGATACGGGGTGTCAGCTCCGGGATATCGGTGTACTGGCGGACAACGGACAGAAACCTATCAACATTGGCACTTTTGCTTTCTGCTTCTTCGATTTCCTCATCTCCCGCAGATTTTGAAGGATCGATTCCTCCAGGATAACCGTTCGGATGGAGGTGGTGGTTGCATACCTGCTTTCCCTTACGGTAACCAGAGCAGATATAATATTCTTGATCCTTTCGGAAACCGGTCGCTCTGCACTGGTACAGGATCGAGCCACAATCGGCACAGTACATCATGCCGGAGAACCTCCCCATTTCGCCCATCTTTGTCGGACGGCGCAGTGACTGCCGCGCCTGCTTTACAGCTTCGGCAATGGCTTCTGTCCAGATAGGTTCATGGGTATTT
>VOFG01004555.1_pt1 | contig 16397 bp, 21 predicted proteins | sample 5384171 | NCBI WGS metagenome assembly VOFG01 (sample SAMN12384726, study PRJNA508395) | human gut metagenome | isolation source: healthy gut F | host: Homo sapiens
CTAATAAATATCGATACATTTCAAGCAGGCTATGACATATAAACAGTAAGATACAGGAGGTTCTCATGATAATAGAACTTGACATGTCAAGCAGCACCCCGATATACGTACAGCTTAGAAACCAGATTGTAAAGGGAATAGGCAAAGGCGAGCTAAAGACCGGCGAAAAGCTTCCAACCGTACGCCAGCTTGCAAGCGATGCCGGTGTAAACACAATGACGGTCAATAAAGCCTATCAGATTTTGAAAAATGAGGGATTTATCCGTACAGACAGACGGCTCGGCGCTTTTGTGTCAGAATCCATCGCAGATGATACAGATTTCACTGAAAAGCTGGAATCAGAGCTTGAGCTTTTTTAAGTGCGGAGGCCTGTCTCACCGGAATGAGCCGTGAGGAATTTTTATCAATGTGTGATAAGTTCTACTCAGAAATGAGTCCATGCGCAGTATAAAGGAGGTTTTTATGGAAATTATGATGTTTATTATCTTTATAGTTACAAACCTTTTTATCATACTATGTATGCAATTTGCGTACACACACGCCTATAAATATGAAAACGGCATGTATCTCAATGTACATATTCCATCATCTCACAAAGAAGATGCCGAAGTAACCGAAATCGTCACCACCGGAAAATGCAAAATGAAACACTTTCAAATTGCCAATGTGATTATCTCCATTGCGATATGCTTTATTGTTTTTTTTAACATTGCCGTTTTTTTTCTGGTATATATTATCTGGATGTTTGCATATATCTTTGGAATCATTCATATTCCAAACAGCTCCCACCGGAAAATGTATGCTCTGAAAATACAAAACGGATGGATAATAGAAGCCCAACGCAAAAAGGTTTATATCGACACCCGCGTTTCAGCAGAAGCCGGTGCCACGACAGTCAGCTATAAATGGCACGCACTCTTTTTAATTACTGAGCTTGCAGCATATATACCATACTTTATGCTTGGTGACACCCATTACAATATCCTTATGATTTCGCTGTTTTTGTGCTCTGTTTTAATATCCACACTTTCGCTGGTATTTCATGCTTTTATAAACAAAAGCGAGCGCCACGTATACAGCATGGATTCAAAGCTCAACCTTATTGTCAACAATACTATGAAAAAATATAAAAGCATCGCAATGCTTCTCCTAAGCGGATTAAACGCTGTCGCATGGATTTATGTAGCATTATACACAGGTATCACCGGAATACTTCCGGCATCATCCTATTATGTGTATATTTTCATTCAGTTAATAGCCGGTTTTGGATTTATTGTTCCAATTTATATGGGCTTAAACAGAAAGAAGGAACTGCTGTCTGCCAACACCTCACCAATAGATGTGGACGATGACGAATACTGGAAAACCGGCTACTACTATAATCCCGCCGACAAACATATTCTCATTGAAAACCGCATGCAGTCCGGCAATTACACGTTTAATTATGCTAAAAAGGCGCGTGGATTTTCACAGGAATCACCTGTGCAATAACAGCCGGCTGTATCATCCTGGTGTTTGTCTGCATGCTTCCTTTGATTAATATACAAGAAAAAATCACTCTGACAAACAATAACCTTACTATTTCTGCCGGTGGCTATACAAGCGAGATTGATGTAAATGACATCACAGAGCTTAAGCTTCTAGACGAGCTGCCGTATGACGGTTTCCTGCGTACAAACGGAGCCTCTACAGACAGCTATGATATCGGCAGGTATGAAGGACGCACCCTTGGAAAATGCAGTCTGTATGTATTCGACGGATACTCTCCTATTCTCATGATAAAAACTGATGATACACTGGTGTTTGTTAATTCTAAGGAAGATGGGGAGATAGAGAGGTTGTATGAAGAATTAAGTCAATAAATTTGTTCTTTTTATGTTATACTATAATCGTATACCTAAAAAGAAAGCAGGCAAAATCTATGAAAACACGACAAGAAGCATTAGACTACGGCTTATCATTTCCAAATACATATCAGGAGGCCCCATTCCACGACCCAAACTGGCAGCTCATCCGCGTAAAGGACAGCAAAAAGGTTTTCCTGTGGACCTACGAGCGCAATGGTTTTATCAACTTAAATGTCAAGGTATCTCCTGCATGGCGAGACTTCTGGAGAGATGCCTTCCCATCGGTCATCCCAGGCTGGCACCAGAACAAGGATAACTGGAATACCATCATTCTCGATGGCAGCATACCGGATGATGCTATAAAAAACATGATTGCAGACAGCTATGACCTTGTCACCTATAATCCAACCCGGCTCATATATGAGGCTGTAAAAAGGATTCCAAAGGGCTGTGTTGCCACATATGCACAGGTTGCTGAGCTTGCAGGCAATAAAAAAAAATGTGCCGGGCTGTCGGCAATGCCCTTCACAAGAATCCCAATCCTGATGAAATTCCATGCTACAGAGTGGTAAATGCAAAGGGTGAACTGTCAGGGGCATTTGCCTTCGGCGGAGCCGATGAACAGGCTAACCGTCTAAGAGCAGATGGCATTGAGGTCATAGACGGCAGGGTTGACCTTGATACATATGGAATACGGATTGCAGATAATGTTATATATACAAAAACAACAGTGGAACCACTTACTTAAATAATGGTTCCACTGTTGTTTTTACGCATATATTCAATGATTGCAGCTACTATACTCTCTGCATTATCAAATTGTTTTTGAGCTTCTTCTTTCGATGCAATAAAAAATCATCATAATCACTTTGCTCTCTTTTTTTGCTTTAGTCTTGCAAGATTTCTTCCTATTTCACGATCAAATATACCTGTTGCAACATAATTTTTATTAAAATATGCTATAACATCCTTATGCCTTTTAAAATCAACACGTTCCAAGGCTAAGACTGCTCTTGCGGCATAAAAGGAAGCATAATACGCTCTATTTATAGAATCTTTAAAATGTTTGTTTTCTAAACACTCCCTGGCAACATTTAAAGTTTCCATTGACGTTTCCATTCTATATTTTGCTAAACTAATACAATTTTCCTCAAGCAATAATAATTCCCTCCTTTTGTATATTTGAATAATACGGCAAGCTGTTTACCCAATTTTTAAAGTGTTTTTCATTTTTAATATTCACACTTATCGGCACACCATACTCAAGTTCAATATCATAAGCTGCATCAAATATTTCATCCTCTATCTGTATAATCCTATCATCCGTCAGCTCCGTCAAAACCATTATATCCATATCTGAATTATCTCCATAATCTCCTCTTGCATATGAACCATATAATATCATCTGCTTTAACGAATCACCCATAATGCTTTTTGTCTTATTTCTGAACTCACATAATATCCGGTTTCTATCACTCATATTATCACTTCCTAATTCTTATAAAACAATTGTAGCTATTCATTTTCGCACCATATTTCTGATAAATATATCTTAACATCAAACCCTATTAAATACAAGAAACAGTTGCATCCCCTTATATATGCAGTTTCCGAAACTGCGCCGGTGTCATCCCGGTAAGTTTCTTGAACATGACGATAAAATGGCTGGCATCTGAGTATCCCACATCAGATGCTATATCCTGCACCTTGCGCCTGCTGTTTATAAGCAGTAATTCCTTGGCTTTATTGATACGGTAGTTTGTCAGGTACTCATACACCGAGCAGTTCATAAACTCCGTAAAAACACGCGATAGATATTGCTGCGATACAAATACACGATCGGCAAGCTCCTTGGCGCTGATATCGTCCATGTAGCTTTCTTCTATAGTATCTATAACAGGCTTTATAAAACGCACATAGCTTTGGTCATCATTATCGTGTGTGTGATTAGACTGGTCTGAGAGCAAAAGCATGATGCCATAACAGTCGAGTGAGAGCATTTGCGTATCACTGGAACGTTCCTTAAAGTCTTCCACTGCCCTGTTAATCGCTTCCGACACCTCCATCCCCTTATTCTCATCAATCAGCCGGTATTCCTTTTCATCAAACATTTCCCTGAAGGCTGCCGCCATTGTCCCTGTAAAAGTGGCAAACTCTGTTTTCCATGGCAGGCTATTGCCGGATGAGATGTTTTTATTGTGATAGGAGTGTGGCACGTTTGGAGCAATGAGAATCCCCTGCCCCTTTTGCAGCTCAATCGTATGACTGTTTGACAAAATATTGTCCGAAACAGCCTGATTTCTGCTGTATACCGTTACCTCACCCACACCCTCCTTCGTCTGTAAATAATGGTACAGCGGATACCCCTCCGGGCGCGTCACGCTTTCCTGCTCCCAGTCATTACCGACAGAGTCGAATTGAAACGGTTCTCTTGCGAAATTGCTTCCAAAATAAATAGGCATGCTTTCTCCTTTCAAAAACGGTTTAGTTTCAGAATGTTATATAATTTGGTTTATGATGTTATACTATTTTCCGTAAATCTATTATATGATTAGTGCATAAGGAAACACACTTATAGTTTAAGAATATCATAATATTGGGGTTAATACCATAACGGAGGTAAAAATGCAGTCAAAATTCAAAAGAATCCTTTTCGGAGGAGATTACAATCCAAATCAGTGGCCTAAGGAGGTCTGGAAGCAGGACATGGCATACTTTAAGGATGCCCATATCAATAGTGCCACAATCAACGTTTTTTCATGGGCTAAAATACAGCCTTCTGAGAATGAGTATAATTTCACAGAGCTTGACGAGATAGTTGATATGCTCTCAAATGAAAACTACGACATCGTCATGGCAACATCCACAGCGGCACTGCCTGCATGGATGGTCAAAAAATATCCTGAAACGATGAGCACCGACTACGAGGGACGCCAGCATAAATTTGGAGCCAGACACAATTTCTGTCCGAACTCCCTGGTATATCAGAAGTACGCAAAGGCTCTTGCGACAGAGCTTGCAAAACGCTATAGCGGCAATAAAAATATTTCTGTATGGCACATCAATAATGAGTACGGCGGATACTGCTACTGTGACAACTGCCAGAACCAGTTTCGTGTATGGCTCAAGGATAAGTACAAGACCATTGATGCTGTAAATGATGCCTGGAACACAGAGTTCTGGGGACACACCTTCTATGACTGGGATGAGATAGTCGTACCTAACGAGCTCAGCGAGGAGGCCTGGGGTGGCATGACAAGCTTTGCCGGAATATCAACAGACTACAGGCGTTTTTACTCTGACAGCATGCTGAACTGCTATAAGCTGGAGCGCGATGCAGTAAAAGCTATCATTCCCGATGCACTTGTCACAACAAACCTGATGGGCACCTTCAAGGGTCTTGACTATTTCAAGTGGGCTAATGAGATGGATATCGTGTCGTGGGATAATTACCCTGCATACGACACACCATGGAGCATGGTTGCGATGACTCACGATTTGATGCGAGGTCTTAAGGATGAGCCATTCATGCTCATGGAGCAGACTCCAAGCCAGCAGAACTGGCAGCACTACAATTCATTGAAGCGTCCGGGACAGATGCGTGCACAGAGCTATCAGACCATAGCCCACGGTGCAGACACTATCCAGTTCTTCCAGCTCAGACGAAGCAAGGGTGGCTGCGAGAAATTCCACGGTGCTGTAATAGCACATGTCGGAACAAACGACACAAGAGTATTCAGGAAACTGCACAACTTGGAAGGGAGCTTGAAAGCTTCGGCACAAGGACACTTGGCACACGTAATAAATCAGACGTGGGAATCATCTTTGACTGGGACAATTACTGGGCACTTGAGTACACAAGCGGACCTACACAGGACCTTAAATATGTTGACCAGATTCACCACTATTATGAGTATTTTTACAACAAAAATATCTCTGTCGATATGATTCCGGTTGACGGTGATTTTTCAAAGTATAAGGTGATTGCCGCACCTGTTCTGTACATGGTAAAGAAAGGCATGAAGGAAAAGCTTGAGCAGTTTGTGAAAAACGGCGGTACTCTCATCACAACATTTATGAGTGGTATTGTGGACCAGTCTGACAACGTGCATCTGGGCGGATATCCGGGACCTCTTCGCGAGATGGCAGGTGTCTGGGTTGAGGAAATTGACGCGCTCGCACCTGAGCAGTCAAACACTGTAAGCTTTTCAGACGGAAAAGAATATAAATGCAATCTGCTGTGCGACCTGATGCACTCGGAAGGTGCAGAAGTCCTCGCCACATATGAAAGCGATTTCTATGCAGGAATGCCTGCTGTCACAAAAAAAACAGCTACGGAAAAGGCCATGTATACTATGTTGCCACACAGCTTGAGGCAGCCGGACTTGCAAGGGTGCTTGATGAAGCCACAAATGAAGTGTCTGTATCAGGTGTCATTGCTGAAGAGACAGGTCTTGAAATCACATGCCGCGAGAGCGAAAATACACGCTTTTACTTTGTGATGAATTTCACTGATGAAAAGCAGACTCTCCCTGCAAGCCTTGCAGGAATGGTTGACCTGATCACCGGAGAAGCAGCTAAAGAGGGCGATGTGATGAATAAGTGGGATGTGAAGATACTTCAGGAAGCGTTATAAGAGAGCCCTAATTATATAAATTTACATATATAGTAAAGCTACACAAAAGCCGCTGCATGCACGCAGCGGCTTTTCCTCGTTTTTAAAAAATTATTTCTTTACCATACACCGCTTCTTAAAGAAAGAAATTCCATAGCAGAGCACCTCATCATAATCCTCCTCAAGCTGCTTTGCATACATCTGATTCTCTATCTGCTTTAAAGCTTCATCACACTTACATTCAAGCTTTTCAAGCTGTCTTGTGTATTTTGCTTCAAACACTGCTACCCTGCCATTTATCTGATCCTTCACCACCACATCACTTCTGCCAGCGCCATACTCCTTATTTGACTCCACCATATAGCCTGCTCCGGCAAAAATTCCTGCGAGGAATGTATGGTAAAAGTCTTCTTTGTAATCATGATAGCTGATGGTTCTGCGTAAGAGTCTGTTTAATTCGTCCTGTAGTTTACTTATATTACCACTCCATACAGCATCAAACAATGCGCTTCTGTTCCATTTTGGTGCACTTTCATCAAACCATCTGATGACCGTTGTCTCATATATTTCCCTGATTTCCTCGTTTGGTATTGTCAGAGCAGTAAACCTTTCAGGCAACGGATTTTCCAACTCGTCTGCCCGGACACTTGTCAGATATCCGGTCAGGTACAAAATGCTCCAGAGATTCTCTTCCGAAGGATGCAGATAATCATATGTCAGATTTTCATCAACCTGCTGCACTATATATCCTCCGGAAAGAAGCGTCTCAAGCTTTTGAGTAATACTGCTTCCCGCATAATCGATAAAGGAGCTGATAATTACGTTATCACTAGTATTTTTCCAATAGCTAAGTGGTTTTGCATCAGGCTTACGCTGTAAATCAAGCACGTAATTCATCACATCCCACGGGCAATAGACATCCACATCTCCAAAATGATATCCATCATACCATTTTCTTATATTTTCCGACTGATTTAAAATATGAGCATCCTTTAATATCTCATCCACCTCACTCTGAATAAACCCAAAATACTCGGTAAGCCTTGAGTCTGCAACAGAATCCGAAACAAAATTATTCGTTCCCGTAAAAATGCTTTCCTTCGCAATCCTAAGACAGCCGGTTACAACCGCAAATTTTAAGGCACAATTATCCTTCAATACCTGCATAAGCCCCTTCATCATATCAAGCATCTGTTTGTAATAACCACCTGCATTTGCCTTTGCAATCGGTACATCATACTCATCAATAAGCAAAATGACCTGTCTGCCATAATACAAATTCATGAGCGTTGTAAGAAGCCGTAAGCTGTTCTTAAGCTCTGTCTGCGTTGCCTCTCCTGCAGCAATATTTCTAAATGTCTTTTTCTGGTATTCAGTAATCTTCTCATCATCAAGCAGATACAAATGCTCATTAAAAAGCTCTGCAATAACGGAAGAGAGCATCTCACATGCACTTTCAAAATCCAGGCCATCTATCTGACGGAATGACACAAAAATTACAGGCCATTTATTCATCCATTCTTCACACAGACTCTGATGCGACATAATATCAAGACCCTCAAATAACACTTTTGAAGCTTTTCTTATATCAAAAAAACTCTCAAGCATACTCATAGCCAGTGTCTTTCCAAACCTGCGCGGTCTGGTAATCATAGTAACCTCCGTCCCAGGTGACTGTAAAAGCTCATATATCAGATTGGTTTTATCAACATAATAATAATTATTCGATCTTATTTCTGTGAAATTCGAGATTCCTACCGGAATGTTTAATGCCATAATATGCACACTCCTTCTGCCTGTTTTCTGATAAAATTATAGTAACATTAAACAGTTATAAATACAAGGAAAGTAACTGCATTTTTGTATCATTCACAACCGACAAAAAACCGGGTTGTCCGTACAAACCTTAGTGTGACAGACAACCCGGTATTTCAATTATTAAGTGTAACTATATTCTACTTGTAGAAAATATTTCCAAGCATAAGATCCTTCTTGAAGTTTCTGATTGTTGTATCATTATCGATAAATACAGCCTCAATACCCATCATGGCTGCCCACTCGCCCATCTGCTCAGCAGTAAGGTCATATGTGAACGCTGTATGATGTGCTCCTCCTGCAAGTATCCATGCCTCTGCACCTGTGTAAAGGTCAGGCTGTGGTGTCCAGAAGTTTGTTGCTACAGGAAGCTTTGGCATAGGCTTCTCTGTTTTCTTGCAGTCAACTGTATTGATAATGAGACGGAAACGGTCTCCCAGATCAACAAGTGATGTGGCAATACCGGTGCCCTCCTTTGATGTAAATACAAGTCTTGCCGGATCCTCTCTGTCACCCATTGTAAGAGGCTGGCACTTGATGCTGATAGGACCGTCTGCAATTGACGGACAAATCTCAAGCATATGAGCCTCAAGTATTCCCTCTTTGCCCTTCATGAGATTGTATGTGTAGTCCTCGAGCATTGATGTACCCTTGGCATCCTTCTTTCCTGCTGTCATGATCTTCATGAGACGGACCATTGCTGCAACCTTCCAGTCGCCCTCTGCTCCAAAGCCGTAGCCCTTTTCCATGAGACGCTGGATTGCAAGTCCCGGAAGCTGCTTTAATGCGCCAAGATCGCCAAAGTGTGTAACGATTGCCTGATAGTTCTTCTCCTCAAGGAATCTCTCAAATCCGAGCTCAATCTGTGCCTGTACAGCTACATGCTTCTTGAACTCCTCCGGATCTCTGCCCTCAAGCAGGATATTGTATTTGTCATAATACTCATCAACTAAAGCGTTTGTGTCTGACTGTGAAACTGCAGCAACAGACTCTGCGATTTCATTTACAGGGTAAGCTTCCACTTCCCAGCCAAACTTGATCTGAGCCTCTACCTTATCTCCCTCTGTAACTGCAACATTTCTCATATTGTCAGCTACACGCATTACACGGATGTGGCTGCTCTCTACCACACCGACTGCTACACGCTGCCATGATGCAATCTTTTCCTGTACCACAGGATCTGACCAGTGTCCTACAACGACCTTTCTCTCGATACCCATACGTGTGACAATGTGTCCCCACTCTCTGTCACCATGAGCTGCCTGATTCTCATTCATGAAGTCCATATCAATTGAATCGTATGGAATCTCCTCATTGTACTGTGTATGTAAATGAAGTAACGGCTTTCTGAGCTCCTTGAGTCCTAAAATCCATGACTTTGCAGGTGAAAATGTATGGCACCATACGATAACACCGGCGCACTCATCATCTGTATTGGCCTCGTTGAAGGTCTTTCTGATGAGCTCATTTGTAATAAGTGTTGGCTTCCAGACTACCTCAAACGGAAGCTTTCCTGACTCATTTAATTTGGCTACAATCTCCTTTGAATGTGCTGCAACATTAGCAAGGCACTCATCTCCGTACAGGTCCTGTGAGCCGGTGCAGAACCAGAATTTGTAATTTTTACTGCTAACATAGTTCTTCTCCTTTATTTTATTTTTCTGACAGAATTTCCATCATTTATTGTTACAGGAATGATATGACTAATTCTTTTCCTGCCAATTTTTTTCCTCAATCATACGAAGTAAATTCTTCGCACATATCCTTCCAAGCTTATATTTCGGATGAATAACTGACAATGTCTTTACCTTAGACTTTTGCTGTAATTCTGCATCATCAAATGAAACTATCGACAAGTTTTCAGGCACCAAAATATTACGCTCGTCTAAGAATTCTTTATATCTTCCAACAACCTCATCATTATAAATTATCATTGCGGTACAATCCCTTGTTTTACGATTGATATGGGCAAAATTCTTTTTGGAAAGCTTTTCATCAAAATGTTTAGTATCATACCAGCTTACATAGTCATCATTATACTTAATGCCATAATCTGATAAACATTCAACATAACCTCTGTATCGTTCGATTCCCTGCATGTCATCCTGCTTAAAAATAGCCCCTATTTTACGATGTCCGTTCTCAATCAATATCTTAGTCAGTTCATATGCACCCTTAGCATCTGACATTTCAACACTTGGAAATTTAATGTTCTGATAATGATTATGTATAAAAATCGTTGGAATTTTCTTTTTTATTATCTCATTATACAAATGAATATGTGGATTTGGAAAAGCTGATTTTGTTCCCTCGATTATCAGTCCTGCCACACCACTTTTTAACATCCCTTCCAGACATACTCGTTCATCATTCAGCCTGTTTCTAGTCACTGCAACTTCAATCTCATATCCCTTTTCAGTAAGAGCTGATTCAATTCCATCATACACCATAGGAAAAAGATAATCAGAATAGTAGCTCAATAAAAGGCCTATCTTTGGTTTATCAGCATCAAAAGCATTACCTTCATACGAAACATACGTTCCACTTCCTCGCACTCTTTTAATAAGTCCTTCGTCTTCCAATTCCTGAAGCGCTGTACGAACTGTCTGTCTTGAATAACCAAATTTCTTTTGCAGTATGGTCTCTGATGGGAATTTTTCCATATTTTTTATAACACCACTTGTTATAAGTATATGTGCCCAATGATATAACTTCTGATACTTCAAATTGTCCTGATTATTCTTTTTGCATAATGTATAAACCTGCCTGTTTTCAAATGAACCATCAGAGCCATTTGTATTCAAAAAATCTGAATACATGACTCTGAATGGTCGATTATTACTTAATAACCTGAATAGATTCTCTATCCGCAAAGACCGCTACAAATATAAGGAAAATAATTCCCTGTATAAGCTGCATCATCTGAGTTGTAAATCCCATCATTGTAAGTCCACTGTTTAGCACTATATAAAGTAATGAACCAACAATAATGTTTTCAAAACGAACCTTTGCACCACCTGATATTGGCATTCCACCTAATACTAAAGCAATAAGTATCTGTGTTTCTAGCTGATTACCACCTGAAGAGGTGACAGATCCAACCTTAATTACATTGATAAATGCTGCAAATCCCGTAATAGCTCCTGCCAATACATAAATAAGAAACTTCATCTTATCTGTTCTTATACCTGAAAACATCGCTGCTTTTTCTCCTGCACCAATAGCTTTTAAGTATGTTCCAAATTTTGTAAAACGGAAAACTATAAAACCTATTACAAGAATTACAACTGTACATGTAACCTTAAGTGCTGTACTATCATAATTGATAAGTGTTGCAGATCCTGCAACAGGTGCATTTGTTGTGAGATATTTGATAAATCCACGGAACAGGAACATTGTACAGATTGTAACTATGAATGATTTAATCTTTCTGTTAACATAGAAGAATCCATTTATTGCACCAATTGCTGCACCTGATACTATTCCTCCAATTATTGCAATTGCAATATTATATTTAGAAAAGCATACATACCACTATAGAAGATATTCCAAGAATTGATCCTTGTGAGAAATCCAATCCTCCCATAGTCATTATGAAAAATACTCCCATTGCAGATATCATTGTAACATAAACTTGTGATAATACCAGGTTCATATTATTCATCATTCTGAAATCTGTCATAAAATTAAATAACATGAAAATGACAACAAGTCCTACTATCGGCAAAAGCGAACGGATTAATGACATTTTCGACGCTTTTTAAGCTGCTGCTCCTTATCTGTACTCTTTGTGTTTGCTTGACTTCCCATAGTTGCCTCCTTATACCATCATCGTAATCAGACCATTTTCATCAAGGTTCTGGTCACGCTCGAGTTCTCCACTGATTTTGCCATCTTTCATAATCATTATCCGATCACACATTCCAATCAGCTCCATCAATTCCTCGGAAATCATAATGATTGATTTTCCTTCTTTTCTCATCTTATTCATAAGCTGGTAAATATCCTGTTTAACTTTAATATCAATTCCTCGTGTAGGACTATCGAGCACTACAATATCAGAATCCTTTCCAATCCATCTGGCAAGCACTACTTTCTGTTTATTACCACCTGATAAATTGGAAACAAATTGATTTACGTCAACCATCTTAACCGACATCTGTTTTGCATATTTATTAGCAAATTCTTTACGCTTTTATCACTTAAAAGTTTTAGCGGTCCAGCTAGTTCATCCAATGACGGCAGACAAATATTATCACCTATGCTTTGATTCAACACAACAGATTCATTATCACGATCCTTTGACGTATATGCAATACTATGCTTAATTGCTGTAGGAATATCATTTATATTGGTTCCATCCGCTAACTGCACTTTTCCTGTCCTGTCATAGGATACCAAAAATTGCCTTACCAATCTCATGCATTCCTGACTCTGAAAGTCCACCAAAGCCAAGTATTTCTCCTTTATGTAAATCAAAACTCACATCCTCTATAAGTCCCGGAACCGTAACATTTTTAACAGATAGTACTACCTCATCAGATACTTTTTCTCCATAGTCAGACCTATAATAATCACCTGTCACCTCACGACCTACCATGAGTTTTTTCAAATCATTTTCTGTTACATCCTTACTCTTTACAGTATCAATATAAACTCCATCTCTGAGAATTGTAATTGTATCTGATTTGTCTAAAATTTCAGGAAGATCATGTGAAATAAAAATAACTGTATTTCCACTTTTTCTGATACGCTCCATATGCTTATAGAGCTCCTCACGGCCTTCCTGTGAAAGTGCTGTTGTTGTTTCATCTATAACTACTATTTTAGGATTAAAATAAGTTGCCTTTACAATTTCAACCAGCTTACGATCCTCAAAATTATAGTTATCGATCATATCTGCTGCTTTGATTCTGTCAAAGCCATAATTTTAAGTAATTCCGTTGCCTTTTTATTCATTGCATTTGTATTCTTGATTCCACAATGAACAAATTGTTCCTCATGTCCTAGAAATATATTTTCTGCAACAGTCAAACCTGATAATGTACCAAGCTCCTGCACAATAATTGAGATTCCCTCATTATTAGCCTCTACTTGATTCTTTGGATGAACCTCTTTTCCATCAAGTATAAATGTACCACTGCCAATGCTGTAAATACCGGTAAGCATATTAGTCAATGTCGACTTTCCTGAACCATTCTCTCCGATAAGTGCATGAACCTCTCCCTTGTTTACATTAAAAGATACATTCTGTACTGCCTTTGTGATACCAAAATTCTTACAAAGATTTTTTACTTGTAATCTTACTTCACTCATTACTGTCTTCCCCCTTTCATTACTTGACGATCTCGCCCTTTGTAGCCTTTGTTGTCAGAGTAATGATGATAAGCAATGCAAATCCTGTTATAACATCCTGGATTGCAGTTGGTGCACCAAGAGCAATAAATCCAAAGAAAATAATGTTGATAACAAACTCGCCTATGATAATTGCCGGAAGAGGCATACCATATTTCTTAAATGCAAGTCCAAAAAAGCATCCCATTGTTGGGACAAAGTTTCGACTCATAGATGCCATACCTGTAACAGCTACCATTGAAGAGCCATAGCTAATTGTGAGAATAGCCATAACACCAAGGAACGCTCCACTCAAAATGAATGCAAGAACCTTATATTTATTTACATTAATACCCATATTCTTTGCAACGAACTCATCACTTCCGATTGCGTAGGTATAGGTACCTATTTTCGTATAATTTAAAAATATATATGCAACTATGCATGCAATAATTGCAAGAATTATATCACCAGGCATCTGTCCAAATGCACGTAAATCTGATGGGAGTGTCTGTTCAACTCCTCCTGCTATGTAATTTGCAAGTGCCTCATATATAAGAGCAAGTCCTGTTGTAACAATCATTGATGGTATCCTAAGCTTTACATAAAATATACCATTCAATGCTCCGACGATTGTTCCTGTTATAATACAACCTAAAATAAGTCCAAAATATCCCATATTAAATCTTGTAGCAAATACACAGCCGACAATTGCTGAAAGCATGATATTTGCACCAATAGAGAAATCAAACATTCCCATTACCATTACAAAATAGAAACCAACTGCACCAACTGTTGCAATTAAGCTAGCCTGGAAATAATTCAACATATTAGAAAATGAACCAAAATTATGCGGTGTCAAAATTTTAAATATTGCCCAGGAAATAACAACAAGTCCAAGAAGGATAATATACCCCATTGCCTTTCCTGAAATTTTTTTAGTAGTACCCATATTATCTACCTCTTTGTCTGTGTTTTTTTTAGAAAAGGTGGCATCACAAGATGCCACCTTTTTGTGATTCTGCTACATTTTATTTTCCGGCTCTTGATTCAGCATCCTCAATAGATACGCTTGCTGCCTTTGCCTTTAAATCATCCAGGCTCAGCTTAGACATTTCTACCAACTCATCATCTGTATATGGAAGCTGATCTACGAAATACTTTTCATAGTTTGTATAATCATCAGCAGAAGATACATACAGGTATGGGAATGGTACATCCTCAAATTTTCCTGAAAAATCTTTGTAATTTCCCTTGATAGCATTGTAAACCATCATAAAAGAGATAAGTGGATCACAATAATGTCCGCCAGACTCTCCGGCCATTGAGCCATTTGCAGTCTCTCTCCAAGATCCGGAAGAAGTCTGTCGATACAATATCGATATCCTGTGTCTTTCCGGCACGCTCAACTGCTGCAATTGCTCCCTGGGTGGATCTCCACCACCACCGGCTGGAATTAAAGCATCAAGTGTAGGATCTGCTGCCATAAGTGCTTCTGCTGCCTTTGAACCACCCTCAGAAGTAGTTCCAGCATACTGTGGCTCTGAAAGCTTAGCTTTGTCATCCGGATGCTCTTCATTCCATTTATCTACACCTGCTTTATAGCCTTCCCATCTTCCAAGCCAGGTCGCGTCTCCCTGCTCCCATCCGATAAGACCAATGTTACGATCACCCTTCTCCAAAAGGATGTTTACAAGTTCCTCGCCATTTTTGGTTCATCCTCATGAACTGCTCCAATGTAATAAGGTGAGTCTTCTGCTGCCTTATAAATATCAGCACTGTTTTCTTTGCTTATTACACGGAAAAACTGTGAGAGATATACTTTATTGTCATTACAAGTCTTAATTGCGGAAGTCATCTCTGTATCAGATGAGTTACAGATGATAATTCCCTGACATCCTGCTGCTGCCAACTGTTCAACAGAAGCGGTAACTTGCTCAGATACATGTCCCTGGTCTACATACTGTACTTCAACATCAAGTGCTTTAGCAGCTTCATCCAGAATCTTCTTGCACTGTGAACCAAGAACATCCGTTGATGACCAGATTGAAACACCAATCTTAATCTTTCCTGATGCATTTGATCCTCCCTGTGAAGATCCATTTCCACCAGTTCCGCATGCTGCCGTTCCGACAACCATTGTAGCTGCCAATAAGACAGCTGCCACTCGTTTCATAATTTTTTTCATACGTATTTCCTCCCTATACGTTATATTTTTTTGATGGTTTTATTATAATTCAATACCTTTTAGCTTTCAATAAAATACAACAAATTTTTTTGTCAAAGTTGTACTATTATTGTTGTTTTTACTTGTTTTATTTGTTGTTATTTTTTCATTTTGTGCATTTTATCAATGAAAATATTGTGTTTTTGTAATATTTTCATTTCCTTTGTGCATTATGTATATTTTTTATATTATTTTCGTAAGTATAACAATACAACTTTGATTGTGTTTTAACTTGTACTTTATTTTTCTGATTTACTAAACAAATAATACAACCTATATGCCAGACATGCATTCATTTAATTGACACAAAAATCTATTGAATGATATGATTTTACTATAAAATAATTATTTTAAAAAGAAAGGAAACACTCTATGAAAGTAATGAACATTCAAAACCCGGAAGAATTTTTAAAAGTAATTGATAGCTGTAAAGGACAGGTCGAGCTAATCACAGCCGACGGTGACAGACTGAATCTTAAATCAAAATTATGTCAGCTCGTTTCTTTATCAAGCATCTTTGCATCTGCAGCTTCAATACCTGAGTTGGAGATAATAGCTC
>VOFG01002790.1_pt1 | contig 16374 bp, 22 predicted proteins | sample 5384171 | NCBI WGS metagenome assembly VOFG01 (sample SAMN12384726, study PRJNA508395) | human gut metagenome | isolation source: healthy gut F | host: Homo sapiens
AGTGGAAATATGTCGGAAGCCGTTCAGGTGACCATACATCGGAAGACACCTCCTATCAAAACCGTATTCCAAATCTCTTTCAGTCGAACCGGCTTTATCCGGTATTCAATTGAACTGGGAAAATGAGCATAATCTGAATCTGGCCATTTCAGTCATTCGATGGGATAAAAAGAGTATGTCCCAGTGGAAACTATTTATAGTAGCCAGACCGCAGGAAATTATGGAGTACGTAAACAAAAGGCCAAGAAACCAAATTCGGGATCTTCATGCGGGATCAATGGATGAACTATACAGATACCTCCTTTGTCACCGTCCTCCTTTCTACGAAGAACAAATTACCGATCTCGCCATGTATACGATGCAAGGAGACGGAAAACGGAATGCAGGATTACGGCTTCCGTCCAGAATATCTCTTCGATGCCTCACGGAATGACGGGGTTTCCATACAACAAACAGTAGTGGTAAACTACCTCATCAAATTACTTTTAAATGTGGTAAAAAGCCTATCAATTACGGCGATTTAAGATTTTCAAAGATCCGAAGACAATTATCCTTATAACCAGGCAAACCGAAGGAATACGAATTATGGGGGTACAAACGAAACCCCGAATCCCGACGGCAGTTATGATGGCTGGACCTGTCGGAACTTTCGAATCGATTAAACCCTCCGGCCTTCCTCTTGGCCAGCTCTCTTCAGAAGACCGTGAAAGAGCAGTCTTAGGAGAAGAGCAGTTGTTACCGGAAGATGTCGGTTATTATAAATACTGGCGACTGAAAGTAACCAAATCCTGGGATTCCGAGGATTCATTCCATATCAAAAGAATAGAAATGTATGGAATTCCTGAAGATTTCGACCGGATGCCGACAGACGAAGAAGAATAACCTTTTTGGGAATGAAAAATCAAATTGTAAGTAAACAGAATGCTATGAAAACAAAAAAATAGTTATCTAACCGGTTGTCTCGCTCTCCTCATAGCTCTGAGTTCATGTACAAAAATGAACGACACGCAGGAGAAATACCTGGACTGGGGTGAAAAAATCTATGCAGCTAAAATCGACTCGGTTTTTGCTCTGTCAGGTTATCAAAGACAAGTAATCGACATCTATTATTCAGCACCTCGTATTGATCACGGAATTATCGTCTATAATCTCAATCAGGATACCGTGGTATTCGAATTACCGGAAGACGGAAGCCGTCATTTTTCTGTTCCGATCAACAATCTGGAAGAAGCCGAATACAATTATACGATCTACACTTTCGACAAAGATGGCAACAAATCTTTGCCGACAGAAACCAGCGGTAAAGTGTACGGACGTTTTTACGGTGATTACCTGGTCAGAAAAGCGATCGACAAAATCGATACTTTGGACGGTTTCTCCATCTATACCAAAGGAACAACCGAAGCCCAAGGCATCAATGTTACTTATACCGACCTAAACGGAGATGAGCAAGTCCGGTATTTCCCTGCTTACCGGACCGGCAATAATCACCGATGCTGAACCGGCAGTGAATTCACCTATACGACTGTTTACCGACCGGATGCAACAGCAGTAGACAGTGTCGAATCTTTGCCGGCGAAGGACAATTCCCGTCCATACTCCAAACCGGTAGATTCTGGCAGGAATGAAAGTGTTCGATTCACCTTCCAATACGAAAGATGAATTTGGATGGACCCCCGATCATCTTTACAACAGAAATACAGAAGAAGATAACGGCTGGCATACCTGGTTTGATAACACTTGGCCTCATTCTATGACTTTTGAGTTAAACAAACCTTTTGAAATCAAAGGATATCCGCATTTTCCAAAGAATCACTGAAAACAGAGCTTATACGACAGGAAACCTTCACGTAAATTCACTCTATTAGGGACCAATGAGACACCTAATGCGGCGGGTAGCAATGAAGGTTGGGAAGTCATCGGGGACTTTGAAATTATAAAAACCTACTGATGAAACAGAAGCAGCCAACCAAGCAAAAAGCAGGACATCCGTTTCAGGTTTCAAATCCCAAAGTTTATCGTTATGTAAGAATCCAAGTGACAGAAACATGGTCTGGTGAACAATTCACTCATTTTACAGAATTAGAGCTTTTGGTTTCCCCAAGAATAAAAATCTTAACAATTCTTTTATATTTGTTTTTTTTTTTCCCCACCTCAGTCATTGAGGTGGGAATACTTAAAAACAGATGATCTATGAAAACAGTAACTTTTTACACGGTAGTACTCTCCGTTATTTTAGGTTTCGAGCCTGTGCGACAGCCAAGATGGACAAAGAGTTGGCAAAACAGATCCGTTCGGACGAGCGCCTGAAAATCGTCAGTGCCAAAGCGGAAGAATTGATTCAAAACGGGCTGAATGCCGGAGACTCTTACAATGAAATCTGGATCCGTGATCTGAATACTTTCATAGAATTAGCCTGTAAAGTCAGTGACACCGCAAAATACGGAAGCCCTACTCACCTTCTTCAAATTCCAGGGACAAGACGGAAATATCGTAGACGGCTATGTCCCCAAAGAAAAAGCACGTATTTCGTATAATTACATTTACAGTGATCTGGCCCCTGAATTCGGAGCCCATAAAAATACGGTAGAAACCGATCAGAATCTTCCCGATACAAGCTATCGCCAAATATCTCCGTGTTACGAAACGACCGTTCTTTCCTCGAACGAAGTCATCGACGGAAAACCGTAACGACCCGGATGGAAGATGCCCTCAATTACTTAATGCAACATCGCTACAACGAAAAATACGGTCTGTTGTGGGGAGCCACCACCGCCGACTGGGGAGATGTACAACCCGAACATGAGTGGGGAGTAGAACTGGACCAAAACTCCCATCTGGCTATCGACATTTACGATAATGCCATGTTTATTATTGCTCTCAACGATTATCTCAGTCTGACCGAACAAAACCAGGCTCACTGGCAAAAAATCAAAGAAACCTTTCGTTCAGAATACCCGCAAACAGCTATGGGATCCGGAACGGCAGAAATTTATCCCTCATATTTATCTCGACGGTTCACCTTTCCCGGCCGACTTCGACGAAAATGCCCTTCATTATCACGGAGGTACGACCATTGCCATCGAAGCCGGATTACTCAGTCCGAAGAAATCCAAACGGTATACCGGCAAATGCCAATGTAAAAGCGGCAAATGCTCAATCCATCGGCCTGACCATATATCCGCCCTATCCTACCGGATATTTCAAAAACTCCTGGTTATCAGCTTATTATTATCAAAACGGAGGCGACTGGACCTGGTTCGGAGGACACGATCCAACAATTGATCGCCAACGGTTTTTACCACGAAGCCTATGAGGCCATTTCACCCATGCTCGACCGGGTGATTGCCAACAACGGTTTCTTCGAATGGTATACCCTGAAAGGCAAACCCAACTCCGGAAACTTTAAAGGTTCTGCCGGAGTATTGTGGAAAGCCATCCAGCAATTCAACCAAGCTGCAGCAATAAATTAGAAATCATCGATCAAAACAACAATAAATTCAATTTTCATTTATGACAAAGCAAATTATTTCATTTACCCTGCTGCTTTTTGACAGGAATTTTCAGCTTACAAGCAGCTGATTCGAAACCGATCCGTATCGGGACCAACGACATCGATCTGATCCTGAAAATCGGAGATAACGGTCGGCTCTATCAGTCTTACCTCGGCGAACGTCTGCAAAGCGAAGCCGATATCGCCTTTCTGAAACAAGGGAAAGAAGTATATCTGACCCATGGTCTGGAGGATTATTTCGAACCGGCGATCCGGGTATTACACAACGACGGCAATCCTTCTTTATTACTGAAATATGTATCTCATGAAAACCGGAAAATCGACGATAACGTGACAGAGACCGTGATCACCCCTGCAAGACGATAAATATCCGGTAGAAGTGAAATTATTCTTCACCACTTTGCCAAGGAAAACATCATCAAAGAGCGGACAGAGATCAAATATCAGGAAAAGAAACCGATCACGCTGTATAACTATGCTTCCCTCACTACTCCACCTGAATGCCGATCACTATTGGCTGACCGAATTCAGCGGAGAATGGGCGCACGAAGCGAATATGACCGAACGCCAGCTGGATTTCGGCAAAAAAAATCATCGATACCAAACTGGGCGTCCGCGCCAATATGTTTTGCTCTCCTTTCTTTTTTCTCTCGCTGAATCAACCGGCACGGGAAAATGAAGGCGATATCCTGATGGGGACCATCGGCTGGACCGGAAATTTCCGTTTCACTTTCGAAGTCGATAACCTGAACGGTTTACGGATTATCTCCGGCATAAACCCCCCATGCTTCCGAATACTCTCTGAAACCCAAAACCGTATTCAGTACACCGGAATTTTAATTTTCACTTACAGTACTGCGGGTACCGGTGAAGCCACCCGAATTTCCACCAACTGGGCCCGGAAATACCAGATTAAAAGACGGTCTTGCCGACCGGATGACCCTTTTGAATAACTGGGAAGCGACTTATTTCGACTTCAACGAAGACAAGTTGATCGATCTGTTCGGTGAGGCTCAGAAACTGGGAGTCGATATGTTCCTGCTCGACGACGGATGGTTCGCCAAACAAATATCCCATAGCGGTGACCATCAAGGACTAGGCGACTGGGAAGAAACTAAGGACAAATTACCGAACGGTATTGCCAAACTGGTCGAAGAAGCTAACGCCAAAGGAATAAAATTCGGCTTGTGGATAGGAACCCGAAATGGTTAGCCCGAAGAGTGAATTATATGAAAAACAAAGACTGGGTCATCCGTTTCCCGAACCGCGACGAGTATTGCTTCCGGAATCAGCTGGTACTCGACCTGAGTAACCCTTTGGAAGTACAGGATTATGTCTTCAACGTGGTAGACCGGCTGAAAACCGAAAATCCCGAATCGCCTTCAAATGGGATTGCAATAGCCCCATCACCAATATTTATTCGGCTTATCTGAAAGACAAGCAATCCCATCTTTATGTCGACCATTCACGGTCTGTATAAAGTACTGGAACGTATCCAGAAGAAATACCCCGATCTGCCGATGATGCTCTGCTCCGGCGGTGGCGGACGTACCGATTACGAAGCTCTGAAATATTTCACCGAATTTTTGGCCGAGCGATAATACCGACGCCGTAGAACGGATCTTTATTCAATGGGGATATTCTATCTGTTTCCTTCAAAAGCGATGGCCGCACACGTAACCTCTTGGGGCAAACAACCGCTGAAATTCCGGGTAGACGTTGCCTCTATGGGTAAACTGGGATTCGATATCCGCACACATGAGATGAATGAGAATGAAATCAGTTTTTGCCAGGAAGCGGTGAAAAATTTCAAACGCCTGAGCCACGTGATCGGTAACGGTGATATGTACCGCATCGTATCTCCGTACGAAAAAGCAACCATGCCGTCGTCTTATATACCGATCAGGCCAAAGACAAAGCCGTCGTTTATGCCTTCGATATGCACCCGCGTTATGCAGAAATCCTGCAACCGGTACGCCTTGGGGCTGGATGCCAACAAACGCTATAAGGTAGAAGAAATCAACCTGATGCCCGGTAATCATTCGGCATTGGAATGCCATGGAAAAACGTATTCGGGAGATTACCTGATGAAAGTAGGTATTCCTTTGCTCTCGAGCAGTCATCTGCAAAGTCATGTCGTGGAACTGACCGCTGAATAAGGCAACAGTCGACAATAACGGTGACAACGGATAAACACTGAAAACCGATAAAACGTTTTTTCTATCCGTTGTAACCGTTATCTTCTCCTTACCACAGAATAGTCCATTACTTTCATCGAATAAACTATTGTGCTCTGCCCGCTCAAAAAGGTAAATTTGATACGGGATACGATAATCATGATCAAAAATAACAAAGATGCTAAAAAGACAATTTGTAACGATACTGTTCGTTTGCAGCAGTGGGTTTCTGGTCAGAGCAGAGCAGAAACAAGAATGGAAATTATGGTATATAAACAACGGCACGGCAATGGATGGAAGCCACTCCACTGGGTAACGGCCGTTTGGGCGCCATGATTTTCGGTGGAATAAAAAACAGAAAAATTGCCCTGAATGAGATCACTTTATGGTCCGGGCAACCGGATCCTCATCAAGAGATCGCTTGTGGTAAAGAAAAAACTAGCCGAAATACGCCGGTTATTTTTTCGAAGGAAAATGGATCGAAGGTAATCAAATGGCCGGCCGATACCTGGCAGGCTATCCCAATTCGTTCGGGACTCACCTGCCCGTAGGAGATTTGAATCTGAAATTTCACCACGATACGTCCCGTATTTCGACTATCACCGTCAGCTCGACCTGACAAATGCCCTCACAACAGTAACCTACAAGGTGGGGACAACCCGATTCAAACGCGAATATTTCAGTTCTCACCCGGCGGATGTGCTGGTTATCCGTTTATCCGCCGACCGGAAAGGAGCTGTCGGTTTCGACCTGGATCTGGGCTTATTGCACGAAGCACTGGTCGATACGACACCGGACAACTCCTTTTCAACGGGCAAGTATCTTTCCCTAAGTTCGGTCCCGGCGGAGTGCGGTACAGGTAAAATAAAGGTAGTGACCGACGGTGGCCGGATCATCTCCCAAAACAATAGTTTAAGTATCACCCAGGCCGATGCCGTCACGATTTTTTTATCGATATACGGACCGATTTCAATAACCCGGAATATATTTCCCAATGCAGTCAAAGCATACACAAGGCCAGTATACAAAAAATACAAACAGTTGAAACAAGCCCATATCCAGGACTACAACAGCTTATTCAACCGGGTCGAGCTCTGCCTGGGGACGAGTGAAGCCGACAAATTACCGACAGATGAACGCTGGCAACGCCTGAAAGCAGGTAAAACGGACTTCGGTCTGGAAGCACTGTTTTCCATTACGGCCGTTACCTGATTATTTCCAGCTCCGGGAGGATTCACCCCTTCCGGCCAATTTACAAGGTTTATGGAACGACAATCTCGCCTGCAATATGCCCTGGACCTGTGACTACCATCTGGATGTCAATACCCAGCAAAATTATTGGCTGACCAATATCGCAAACCTGGCCGAATGTAATGCTCCGCTGTTCAACTACATCGGAGCTCTGTCGGTTGCAGGTGAAAAAAGCGGAGAAAGTGTACGGCTGTCCGGGTTGGGTAGCTCATACCGTTGCTAATATGGGGGTATACCGCTCCGGGAAGCAGTGTCAACTGGGGATTATTTCCGACAGCCAGTACTTGGATCGGTTCTCACCTATGGCACCACTACCTCTTCACCCAAGATAAGGCATTCTTAAAAAGAACAAGGTTATCCGTTACTGAAAAAGAACGCTCTCTTTTCCTGCATTACCTGGTGGAAGATCCTCATACCGGTTATCTGATGACCGGTCCGAGCACTTCTCCGGAAAATTCATTCCGTTATCAGGGATGGAATTGGCCCTTTCGATGATGCCTACTTGTGACCGTGTTCTGGTATACGAGCTTTTTCGATGCCTGTATTCAATCGGCAGAAGTCCTGGGGATAGATCAGGACTTCCGGGATAGTCTGAAACTGGCGATACAAAAATTACCTCCGCTGAAAATCGGAAAAACGGAGAAGTACAGGAATGGTTTGAAGATGTGGAAAACGCCCATCCCAATCATCGTTGTGCGACTCATTTACTCTCCCTGTATCCTTTGCCCAAATATCCCTGCAACATACGCCCGTTGGCTGAAGCCGCCAAAAAGTCATCGACAACCGCCTGAGTGCTCCCGACTGGGAAGATGTAAATTCAGCCGGGCCAATATGATCGCTATTATGCCCGCCTGAAAGAACCTGAAAAGCTTATCACAGCTTATCTGTCCTGCTCCGTAAAATTGATTCAGAAAAACCTGTTTACCATATCGGCCGCCGGTATCGGAGGGGCAGAATGCGATATCTATCTTCGACGGTAACCAGGCAGCTCCTGCCGGAATAGCCGAAATGTTGCTCCAAAGCCATGAAGGATACGTCAATTTATTCCAGCTTTACCCAAGGCATGGCCCGACGGTCATTTCAAAGGTTTATGCATCAGAGGAGGCGGAGAAGCCGATCTGGAATGGCAAAACAGTGAAATCCGGAAAGCTTGTCTGACAGCCCTGTTCAGACCGGGAATTCAAGATCAAACTACCGGGTGATCCGCAACAATGGCGACTGAAAAAATGGGAAAACCATAAAAATGTCCTCATCGATAAAGACCGGGTATTCCCGATCTTACTGAAGAAAACGACCGATTAGAAATAGAAAAAATTTAATTCGATATCTTATGTATAAATATCTGTTTAGCCTTTTTGTTTTTAGGCTGTTTATCTTGTCAAATGCAATCTTCGATTCTTCCCTCCGGTTATGGTACAAACAGCCGGCCAAGGAATGGATGAAGCGACCCCCACCGGTAATGGCCGTTTAGGCGCCATGATATACGGCGGAACACAAACCGAAACGATCGCTTTGAACGAAATCACCATGGGCCGGGCAGGCAGACGAAAATCAGGAAATACCCTGTGGTAAAGAAAAATTAGCTGAGATGCGTCAACTCTTTTTTTGCCGGCAAGCTGATCGAAGGTAATCAAATGGCAACCCAATATCTATCGGGTACCCCCACTCTTTTCGGAACTCATGTACCGGTCGGTGATCTGAAGATCGACTTCGTATGACACCACCCGTATCTCGTGGATTATACCCGGCAACTGGATCTGACCACCGGCGTTACGACCGTCGGATTTAAAGTCGACGGTATAGGGTATAAACGGGAATATTTCTGTTCCAATCCCGACAACGTCCTGGTGATGCGATTTTTACGGCAGATAAAATTCATTGGATTTCGAAACCGGTTTAGCCCTACTCCGTAAGCCACCGTTACCACAGAAGGCAATGAACTCGTATTTACAGGTAAAGTCGGATTATCCGCAATTCGGCCCCGGAGGTTAGTGAACTTTATCGGAAAAATCAACATCGCCCAGCAAGGGGAACCATCGAGGCCAGGGAGGAAAAATCCGGGTCAAAGGGAGCCGACAAGCTATCCTGACCCTGGATATCCGACAGACTATAAAAATCCCGGTTACCGGACCCAATGTGCCCAAACCCTGGCCCAAGCCGGACAACAAAGCTACGAACAACTGAAAAAAGCCCATATGGACGATTATACCGCCCTATTCAATCGGGTAGAAATCGACCTGGGCAATAGCGAAGCCGACAATCTGCCGACAGATATCCGTTGGTCGAGAATCAAAAGCGGAGCGAAAAGATCCCGGTCTGGATGCTCTGTTCTTCCAATACGGCCGTTATCTGCTGATTTCTTCTTCCCGTGAAAATTCACCCCCCTGCCAATCTGCAAGGCGTATGGAACGATAATCTGGCCTGTAATATGAGCTGGAGCTGTGACTATCACCTGGACATCAACACCGAACAGAATTACTGGGCTTCGAATGTCACCAACCTGCACGATGTAACCAGCCCTTTTTCAATTACATCGAATCTTTATCGGAAGACGGTGAAAAACAGCCAGAAGAGTGTACGGAAGTCCGGGCTGGGTAGCTCACACCGTTACGAATGTATGGGGGAAATACAGCTCCGGGAGGCGGAGTCAATTGGGGGTTGTTCCCTGTCGCCAGCTGTTGGGTCGCTTCCCATTTGTGGAGCCACTACTGCTACACCCAAGATCAGGAATTCCTGAAAAACCAGGCTTATCCGATCCTGAAAAAGAATGCCATTTTCTTCCTCGATTACATGACGACAGATCCCAATACCGGTTATCTGTTACCGGACCGACAATTCAGCTGAAAATTCTGGTTTAAATTCAACGGCTGGGAACTGGCTCTTTCCATGATGCCCACCTGTGACCGGGTGTTGGTACATGAATTATATACTTCTTGTATAGAAGCTTCCAAATCCTGAATACCGATACCGGTTTCCGGGATTCCCACAACAAGCCTGGCTAAATTTCCTCCTTTAAAAATCGGTAAGAACGGAGAAGTACAGGAATGGATGGAAGATTTTGAACAGGCACACCCCAATCACCGCCATGCTTCCCATCTGTTAGCCCTCTATCCTTTCGCACAGATTTCTGTCGCTCATACTCCTGGAATTAGCTCAGGCTGCCAAAAAGCGATCGATAACAAACTGGCCGCTCGGACTGGGAAGATGTAGAATTCGGGCCAATATGATCAATTTCTATGCCCGTCTGAAAGAACCCGAAGAAGCTTACAACAGTGTTTGTTATCTTTTACAAAAAGCTCACCCGGGAAAACCTGTTGACGGTATCCCCCAAAGGAATAGCAGGAGCTCCCTGGCACATTTTTATCTTCGACGGTAATCAGGCCGGCATATCAGGAATAACCGAAATGCTGGTACAAAAATCACGAAGGATATATCGAATTCCTGCCAGCCCTTCCTCAGGCATGGCCAACCGGAAGCTACAAAGGCTTATGCGTAAAAAGGCAGTTGCAGAAACCGATCTGAAATGGCAAAACGGGAGTAACGGCAGCCACGGTCAAAGCCACCACTGCCAACACCTTCCGGCTTAAATTACCTGCCGGCACATCGAACCCCAAGAGCACTTTAAACGGCAAAACTTATACCCTATCTCCGGATAATGAGGGAATTATCACTCCTGGAATTGAGTCAGGAGATTGTTTTGAATTGAAATATTAATATAAATTTCCGAATGATGATCAAAATACAACTGGCCTCTCTACTGCTTTTGCTAAGTTTTGCAGTCCATGCCCAAACTGAATATTATTCTTTGAACAGTCCGGATTCGAACGTTCACTGGAAAGTAAAACCTCAGGCAGAAACCGATACGGACAGCCTACAGCTTTTCCGAAGCGATTATCCGTTAAAAGACTGGGTAGACGCCATCGTGCCGGGGACTGTGTTCAGTTCTTATGTGGCCCGCCGGTTTGGAAAAGATCCGAATTTCGGAGACAATATTTATCAGGTCGATAAAACAAAATACGACAGAAGCTACTGGTACCGGACCGAATTTTTCGGTACCGGCTTCTTTCACACAAGAAAAATATGGCTTCATTTCCAAGGGATTAACCGACGGGGTGAGGTCTTTTAAACGGGCATCGCCTGGGATTACTAGACGGATTCATGCATCGGGGCAAATTCGATATCACAGCTTTGATTAATCCCGCAGGAAGGAATGTACTGGCTGTCCTTGTACAGACTCCGCAACATCCCATGGCCAATTTTGCTTCCCCCACATACATTTGTAGCGGTGGCTGGGATTGGATTCCCTATGTTCGGGACTAAACTCGGGAATTACCGATAAAGTCTTCCTGGAGCAACAGCGGCCCGGTAACCCTCGAAGATCCCTGGATCAGAACCCTTCTGCCGACCAATGCCCGGGCAGATCTGGTGATAGCCGTCACAGCCAAAAACAACAGTTCTGCCCAGCGGAAGTCACTCTGAAAGGAGTCATCAACCCGGCAGCATCGAGTTTACCCAAAAGATCAGTATTGCTCCCCATCGCTCTGCCGAAATCAAAACTGGATAAAAGCGATTTTCAACTCGTGATTCAATCCCTTACTTTGGTGGCCTAACGGATATGGAGCACCGAACCTCTACACCTGTCAGTTCCGGCTCTGTCTGGGAGAGAAAGTATCCGACACCCAAACCACCACCTTCGGTATCAAACGCTATTCTTATGATAATGAAGGAGGGTGTATTATCCAAGGTTCTATCAATGGGGAAAAGGATTTTCGTCAAAAGGAGCCAACTGGGGAATGCCGATCATCTTTTGCGTTGCCAGCAAAGAATACGATACCAAGACGGCGGCTACATCAGGAGATGCATTTCAATATGATCCGCAACTGGCTCGGTTCTACGACCGACGATGAATTTTACGAGGCTTGTGACAAATACGGGCTTTTGGTTTGGGACGATTTTGGCTGAACTCAATCCCAACCTACCGGAAGATATCCATTGTTTCAATTTCAATGCAATCGAAAAAATCAAAAGAGTCCGTAATCATCCTTGTATCTCGCTGTCTGGTGTGGCAATAACGAAGGCTGGCCCGAACCGCCCCTGGACAATTGGCTCAAAGAAAATATCGCCACCTTCGATGCAAACGATCGCCGCTATCAATCCAATTCGCATGAAGGTGATCTCTCCGGTAGCGGCTTATGGGGAAATCATGATCCCCGCTGGTATTTTACCGCTTACCCGACCAGCCTCGGCGGAACTCCCGGCTGGGGATTCCGTACAGAAATCGGAACAGCGGTATTCCCGAACTACGAAAGCTTCCGGAAATTCATGCCTGCCGATAAACAATGGCCCCGAAATGAAATGTGGGATAAGCATTTTTTCGGTCCCTGGGCATTCAATGCCACCCCCGGATCAATACGATGCAGCCATCGCCGAACGCTATGGGAAACCGGAAAATATCGAAGAATACTGCCGGAAAGCACAGTTGTTGAATATCGAAACCAACCAAGCCATGTATGAAGGCTGGCTCGACCACATGTGGGAAGATGCCTCGGGCATCATAACCTGGATGGGACAATCTGCCTATCCTTCGATGGTATGGCAAACCTACGATTATTATTATGACCTGACCGGAGCTTTCTGGGGAGCGCGTAAAGCCTGTGAACCTCTGCACATTCAATGGAACCCGCTCACCAACTCCGTAAAAGTGGTCAATACCACTTCTCGTGACCAAGAACATCTCACCGCCGAAGTTGCCGTTTATAATAGTGACGGCAGCGAGGTCGAAACCTTGCGCTGTCGTCAAAAAAATATCCGCTTATTCCAACACAGCCACTCATTGCTTTACCCTTTTTATAAGCATGTAACCGATATCGCCTCAAAACAAACCGGTAGTCGTTTCTTCGACAGAGAACGGACGACCGGAAGATGTCACAGACCGCAACGAAGGCACCCGCTGGGCGAGCCGGACCAGTGACAACACGAATGGCTCTATATCGACCTGCAGCAACCGGTCAATATTTATGGTGTCGGTTTGAACTGGGAAACAGCCTATGGCAAAAGAATATAAAATACAGGTATCCAACGATGCTCAGCATTGGCAAGACGTATATCATGTCCAATCGGGGAAAACCGGGAAACAGGATCTTTTTCTTCGATGACATAAAAAGCCTGCTATGTAAAAGTACAAGGCATCAAACGAGGTACAGGCTGGGGTTATTCGCTTGGGAAATGAAAGTATATGGCGGAACGACCCATGTCGACGGCCTGAGCGACGTACACTTCCTCCGTTTGTCGGGGCAGGATGGACACACCATCAGCGAAAATCTCTACTGGCGGGGAATACACCGGGCGGATTTCACTGCCCTCAACCGACTCCCGAAAAGTAAAACTTAAAGTCAGCAGTAAATCGATCCGGCAAGGCGATAAACAACTATTGATGGCCAAAATCACCAATCCGGCTTCCTCTCCCCTGCCGTTGCTTTCGCGAACTGGGTACAAGTCAGAAATTCAAAAACCGGAGGAGAGAGAATTTTGCCGGTCATTATGGGCGACAACTATTTCACCTTATTGAAAGGGAGAAAACCCGGGAAATCCGGATAGAATTCGACGCCGCCTTATTAAAAGACGGAGCCCAGGCTATATTGACCGTCGAGCCTTATAATAATGCAGAAATAGTGAAGTAATCGGAAGATTTTGCATAATTACAATAAAAAAAACACATTGTTTTGTAATCGTTTGAAATCTAATTTTGCCTCCGTCAAAAAGCTTCTTAACTCTGTAATCCGGAGTCATCGAGTCGAAAAATTTATAAATGGATTTAAAACTTACAATTATGAGTAAAAAAAAATAAAATCAATGGAGTTTATCTCTTCCTTATCTCTCTGGTCAGTGCCTTCGGAGGCCTGCTATTCGGCTATGACTGGGTAGTTATCGGAGGAGCAAAGCCTTTTTACGAAGCTTTCTTATTTAGGGATAGAAAATTTTCCGGTTTTACAAAGGTTGGGCCATGAGCAGTGCCTTGTAGGTTGTATTCTCGGAGTCATGACTTCGGTTATTATGCCGATCGGTACGGCCGGAAAAATTACTGATTTTATCCGGCGGTTTATTTATTGTTTCTGGCAGTATTTACCGGTCTGGCCGAAAATCTGGCCGCTTTGTCATCTATCGGATCATCATCGGTGCGAATCGGTATCGGAATCACGTCGAATATTTCGCCGATCTATATAGCCGAAGTAGTTCCCGCCCACATCCGCGGACGTTATGTTTCACTCAATCAGCTGACCATCGTCCTCGGTATCTCCATCCGCCCAAATCACCAACTGGCTGCTTGCCGAAGAGATCGTACCGGGTACCGATATTCTGGATACCTGGAACGGCCGGGTTGGCGATGGATGTTCTGGGCAGAAAATGCCGGCAGTCTTATTTTTTTGTCTGTATGTTCTTTGTACCCGAAAGCCCCAAATGGATGGTTTTCAATCACCGGAAAGAAGGAGCCTCAAACTGTGGAAGCGCATCGGGGGAGAAACAATATGCACAGGAAGAACTGCGGGTTACCCAGGAGAATGCTTCTCAGGACAGCGGAAAGGTGCCTTTCCTGTCCCTATTCAAGGGGAAAATGAAACGGGTGATCTGGATCGGGGATCATTCTGGCAGCTTCCAGCAATGGTGCGAATCAATGTGATCTTCAATTATGCACAGGAAATCTTTACCTCGGCCGGGTATACGATTTCGGACATGTTCTTCAATATCATCGTCACCGGTAGTGCCAATCTTATTTTCACCGTCATCGCCATCTTCACTGTCGATAAATTAGGCCGGCGTGCATTAATGCGCTTCGGAGCCCTGAGTCTGACCCTGATTTATCTGGTTATGGGTTGCTGTTACTTTTTCGAAATACAAAGGCTTCCTGTTGGCATTACTGCTCGTCGTCCTGGGCCATTGCCTGTTACGCCGTATCGCTGGGAGCCGTAGTCTGGGTGATCTGGCTGAAATCTTCCCCGACCCGGGTACGGGACAGCCGTCGCTATCTCGACTTTTCGCCCTCTGGGCAGCCTGTTTCATACTGACTTATACCTTTCCCATACTGAATAAACAGTCTGGGGCTGACGGAACTTTCTGGCTCTACGGTGCCATCTGTCTGGCGGATACCTGTTTATCACTTTCCGCCTGCCGGAGACTAAACAAAAATCACTCGAAGAAATCGAAAAAGAACTATTGAAATAACACACAACACACCAACAATAAAATATATATTCCGTGATGAAACTAAAAGACTTACTGGCACAGAGCACAGTAGATACTCCGATTGTACACGTTGCTGGGAAGGAGGATATCCTTCTCCCGACCTATGAAACCGGCGAGTTTGAAAAAATCCGATTTTCCTTGAAAAACGGGTTTACCAAGGCAGTAGCGATTGTCGTATATCCCTACCCTGTTATTGAAAAAATCGCCGATCAACCGACTCAGAAAAGTTGGCACGTCGTTTTTATCGAAAACCAATACATCAAAGTCATGATCATGCCCGAACTTGGCGGTCGGATTCAAATGGCTTTCGATAAAGTGAAACAACGTCATTTCGTATATTTCAACCAAGTGATCAAACCGGCTCTGGTAGGACTCACCGGTCCCTGGATCTCGGGAGGTATCGAATTCAATTGGCCCCAGCATCACCGGCCCAGTACTTATCTTCCCACCGATTTCCGGCTAGAAGAACATGCTGACGGAAGTTGCACCGTCTGGGTAAACGAAGTGGAACGTATGTTCAGAACCAAAGGGATGGCCGGTTTTTACTCTCTATCCGGACAAGGCATATATCGAAATCAAAGCCCAACTATACAACCGTACGTCCCCCAAACTTTTTGGTGGGCCAATCCGGCAGTAGCTGTCAACGATGATTATCAATCGGTATTTCCACCCGATGTCAATGCCGTATTCGACCATGGAAAAGGATGTTTCAAGTTTTCCGATAGCTACGGGGGTATATTATAAAAATGGATTATTCTGCCGAGTAGATATTTCACGCTATAAAATATCCCGGTACCCACCTCATACATGGCCATCAAGTCGAAATACGACTTTGTCGGTGGTTACGAAAACGACTCACAGGAGGCTTTTGCATGTTGCCAACCATCATGTCTCTCCGGGTAAAAAACAATGGACCTGGGGAAACGGGCGAGTTCGGGAAGGCCTGACCGTAACCCGACCGAAGAAGACACGGCCCTTATATCGAGCTCATGACAGGGATGTACGCGACAATCAACCCGATTTCACCTGGCTGCAACCTTACGAAGAAAAAGTTTTACTCAATATTTCATGCCCTATCAGGGAGTCGGAGTCGTTAAAAAATGCAACCAAAGATGCCCTGATCAACCTGGAAATTCAGGATCAGGAAGTACTTATCAAAGTATACACGACGGGGAGTTTTCCCCATGCAGT
>VOFG01004602.1_pt1 | contig 16349 bp, 31 predicted proteins | sample 5384171 | NCBI WGS metagenome assembly VOFG01 (sample SAMN12384726, study PRJNA508395) | human gut metagenome | isolation source: healthy gut F | host: Homo sapiens
CTACTGATGATTTGTGTCATCTGGTCCGTTTGATCATTATTGTATGTGCGTCAGCACTAAATTATAATGGCAATACTATTACGACAGAGGAAAACAACCACAAATAACGCCATCGTAATTTTCTCAAGCCTATCCCTCTCCTTCTTTCCTCAGCAGAAATCTTTCCATCCTCCATCATAAGCTGCAGATTTCCATGAATCTGTACCAGTTTATTATTGAGATATGCCATATAAAGAGAAATCTCCTCTGCACTGACCTCCCCTGAAAAACCTGATCGGCAATCTCCTCCACCGAATAACTGATATCCTCCTTTTCCAGAAAAAAGTGCCAGAAGCTTTGCCTCCTTTACACTCAGGATCAGGCTTCGGATTTGGCAGAAAGTTCATTTGCTCTCCAGGTCCAGTGTCACATTGGCAAGATTTAAACCGTCTGCTGATACTCCCGGTTTCTCGGATCATAAGCGCTCCCCCTGCTACCATTTCCCATAGCAAAGTGGCTTTGCCAGATAATCGTCAGCCCCATATTCAGACCCTCGATCCGGTCCTCCGTTTCCGCCTTTTGCCGTCAGCAGAACCGGTGTATAATCGGAACACTTTCTCATATTCTGTGCCACCTGTGTTCCTTCCATTTCCGGCATCATAATATCCAGCACAACCATATCAAATGCTCCTTCTGCAGGATTTCATCGGCCGCCAGACCATCCATCACTGCCGTCACCTCAAAGCCCTCCATCTTCAGCACCTCTGAAACTGCCATCGAGAGTCCCATCTCATCCTCTGCATATAATATTTTCATGATTTTCCACCCTTTCCCGGCTCCCCGGATCATATCCCTCAGCGTCTGCATGGACAGATCTGTGGATGCCATCTCTCCGGCGCACCGCTTTAACTCTTTTTTCAATCAATGCCGCATTGTTGATATTCTTCTTATATCTCATCTCATGCTCCAGGCTTGCCCAGCAATCCATGGCAATGGTCCGAAGCTGTATCTCCACACGGATCGTCCCCTTTGCTGCCGGCGGAAATGGACATTCTATGATCACATGGTAGCTGCGGTACCCATTGGGTTTCGGACTGGCAATATAGTCCTTTTCCTTTACCACAAAATATCTGCCGTCCGCTTTCATGGACTTTACGAGTTCATACACATCTCCAACAAAATGGGTCACCAGACGGAATCCTATAATATCCGATATAGCCCCACTGCCGTCTCTGCATCCGTGGCAGATCCTTTTGCTAACTTTTCCCGCATTCCATCTGCAGATTTAATCCTGGTGATATGCTCCACCGGTCTCTCTCCTGCCGGTTCGAAAGACCGTCTACCAGTTCCGAAAGCCACCCAAGCACTTCCTGCTCCAGTTCCTTCAATGGTTCATAATATGCTCCATAATATGTACTCTGTATCTCTTCCATAATGATCCAACATTCCTTCCTCAACTCGCAAACCCGGAGCCGCCGGCACAATATCTGCCAAGCAATTCCGGTTGGCTTTCCTCTACATTGCGAGCATTTTCCTATGCCCTATAATAAAATACGGTACAAGCTGCACCTTTCTGAGCAACATTGTACCGTATATATATGAAAATTCAATGAACTTATTATATTCTGGAAAAGATCTCTGTCTCTGATTTGAGCTCTCCTGAAATCTGATAATTGATATCCATTTTACCGGAAATATTTTCCATATCAAGCACTAGATTCTGCGTGCTGTCTGCCACACCGGACACGCCTTGGACACCTTCATCAATCGCCGTTGTAATGACCTGGATGGAATTGGCGATTTCATCCTAACATTTTTAAGTGATCTGTCTTTTTGCGCAAAATCCTTCATGATATTCTCAATATAACCCGCCTTGTCACGATAGACTTCTCCTGTGCTGACAAAATCAGCAAAATCCGGCAGGATCGACTCCTGTATATACTCCACAAGTCCGTTGGCACTTTCCGACAGATTATGAACTGCCTCTGTGACAATGCCGTTGATCTGCTGAATATTGTTGGCAGCCTCTCTGCTGTCCGCCGCAAGCTTTGCTGATCTCATCCGCCACAACCGCAAATCCCTTTCCTGCCTCACCTGCTCTTGCCGCTTCGATGGAGGCATTTAAAGCTAGAAGATTTGTCTGGGCTGATATACTTAAAATATCATCCGTAAGACTATTTACCTGATCCACACTTTTACTTTCCTCTATCGCCTGATTCAGCTTCGCTAATATAATCTCCATTTTTCCCTTTGTGGAAATCATGTTCTGGCGCGCCTTGCTTCCATGGCACTTGCATGTTCCTCCTCCATCTCCAGAGAATATGTGTTGATATCCTGGAACGATCTGCAATCTGGCTCACTTCTCCGCGAACCGACTCTTTGCATTCTGGTTGATCGCAGCGGCGTTATCTGCTACCTGCTGCATTGTAGCCGTAAGCTCCTCTGTCAATGCAGATAATCCGGTCACACTGTCATTGATGTCCTGATACTTCCCATAACATTTCCCACAACCTCATCCATTTTCAGTGTATTCTCTGTAAGAAGCTTTAAATATATCCTGTAATTTTGACAAAAATACGTTAATCCTTCACACAGGCTGGCAATCTCATCATCAGATACAACTGTAATCCTTTTTGGTCAGATCTCCTTCCTCTGTTCCAGATCCGTCACCATCTGCGCCATATCCTTCTCTGCGCGGGTAATCGGTTTTCAGAATACGTTTCAGCACAGAATATAATGCCCCAAGCATTGCGAGGATTCCCACCAGAATCGCAATTCCATTCAGAATCACTGCACTGCGATACACCCGTTTTAAACCGGTTCTTTCCGCTGCCACTTTCTTTTCTGTGTTTCCCATCAGAGTCGTCATTGCATTCTGCATTTTCTCCCCGTAAGATGCTACGTCTCCGTTTGCCAGAGCATACGCATCTGCGGATTTGTTGTTGGCACTGTATGCCATCAGATTTGCCAGTGAGGACTTAAATTTATCATATGTGGTTTTCAATTCCTCATATGTACTTTCATCACTGTCGCTTACATACTTCTGATATTGCGACATGCTTTTGTCCATATTTTTTCCAGTGCTTTTAATTCATCTACCATACTTAATTTCACATTATAATCCGTGGCTATAATATGAGACAATGCTGCATTATGGATACTGTGCTTCCTGCTGCATCGTCCCCAGCACCTTCTACACTATCCATTCCATGATCTGCAATACTTGCTGCACTTCCATTGACATTCTGGATATTCACCACCGCCATAATATTAGACAAAATAGAGACAATCCCCAAAATCAGTACTGGCATCATAACAAAAAAACTTAATACTGATCTTCTTTTTGTATTCACGCTGATTTCTCCTTTCTGTATCACATCAGACGGTCGGCGCCGTCACCTTTTTTCACCATATCATCCAATTCTTTCTGTAATCCTTCGCTTCAACGTCCCATTTGCCACTGACGAGCCAAATGATGAGATGGGATCCCAGAAATTTCCTCCCACACGCTGCAGGCACCCATACCAGACTGTGCGATCACTGCCTGATAGCCGGCGATTTTTCAATGTCACCGGACTGATGCCTTAATATTGAAGGTCCCTGCCCCCTTTCTGCAAAACGCCTTGTCTGATTATCCTGATTGGTAATCCATTCTGCCAGCTTCATTGCCCATTTAACATTGGAAGAATACGCATTTATCCAACCATTTTATAAACCCGTAAAGGAAGCCATCTGCACCTGCTTTCCGGCGCAGGTATATGTCGGAAGCTTTACTGCCCCATAATTCTCTTTCCCCATGCCTTGTCAATCGCATTGGCATTCCATACACCGCTGACCCGGCGATCACGCTGCCATTTTGTACACCTTTGAGAAACTTATCGTCTGTCGTATTTAAAATGCACTGCTTCCGGCAATCCGCTCCATTGCCTGTGCCACATCAATCCCCCTTGATCTTTCCTTTTTGCTGTTCCAGTTGCAGTAGTTGGTGACACCATCCTCATTTACTCCTGCCTTCAATCCGGTATTTCCAAAAGGAATACAAATACCATGCAGACGTCCAGTCCATTGTCACTTTTTTATGTACCTTTTCGGCCTTTGCCAGAATTGTATCCAGCTTCTTTACGTCATTCCCGGAGAAATACTTTTTATTATAATATAAGAAATATCCGTTATCTGCTGTCATAGATAGGCAAAAAGGCGATCATTATCAGATGCAGCCTCCACCGCCCCCTTGATATTGTCCTGTTTCACCTGGTCCGCATCCCTGATCTCCTGCAAAACTCCACTGCCGCCAATGCCTGCAGCTGATCATCAGGGAAAGCAAACACGTCGGCTCCTTTTTCCACATCTCCCAGTAATGTTTCACATGTGGTTTCACTCTCTACTGCCAGTTTAATATCAAAGGATGCTTTGAGGCATGTCTTTTTTGAAATCATCCACCATAGATTGGAGCATCTTCTGATCCTCAGCCCCTCCCCACAGGGTAAGCTTCACGGTCTGCTCCTTATCTGCCGCTTCCTTTTTTACTTTCTTTTTCTGAGACCCGGTTGTGTTACTGCAGCCGGTCAATGTCAACGACGCACACAATAGCATTATTATGATTCCTCTTGTCTTTTTGTCTCATTTGCAAATCTCCTCTACTAAATGATTTATTTCATCGTACGATTATAACATAAGATATTTTATCCGTAAATTAAATTTTGTAAACTTATTATGTCCTATTGTGAATAAATTTCGCAATTAAAATCCCGGTTTCTTACTATTTTTACGTTTCAATTAGATACTCTTTTTAAAAATAATGCACACCAGGCCGCCATTGCTGTCGTTGATCACCTTCTGATGGTTTCCCTGCAGCTTTAACTGGCTTTCCTGCGTCAGCTTATTGACCTTGCCACTCATTCCCTCATCCACCAGCTGCCAGTACCGTCTTGCCAAAAATATTGGTGTCCCAGATTCCATCCTTATCCGGTCCCCCCTGTTCGGCAATATAATCTAACAGATCCTTTGCCTGCTCCTCCGTGCCAACGATCGGTGCGATCTCTCTGTCTCGATATTTGCACGGATCATATGTATGGATGGACTCACCGCCTTCAGCTTCACACCATATTTATTGCCATGATGAATGAGCTGCGGCTCCTCAATGGTTATTCATCCGTTGTCGGTGTGATCACACCATATCCCTTCTGATGTACCTCCTTATGCCTGCCCGATCTTGCCAATCTCTTCCTTTCTTGGGCAGCATATTCCTTCAACAGGCGGATCAACTGATATTCTCCCGGTATCTCCGTTCCCACCAGTTCACTGAGGATCTGATAATATTTCGTATCATCAAACAGGGTGTCGATCAATACCTTTCCATTTTCCATACCAATCTTGCGAATATGAAACTCCTTGATCATATCACTGTCTACCTGAAAATGCTCTCTGGTCACATCACTGATCTTTGCAATCCCTGCCAGATCTGACGCACCTTTTCAAATAATTCTGCCTTTAAGCCAGTGACTGTTGGGCAGCATTTCCACCCATTTCGGCAGATTAAATTCAATCTGGTTTACCGGAAACGCCCGAAGGATCCGTTCCATAATTTCCAAAATATCCTCCTTGCGAAGCTGGCTGGCATTCACCGCCATTACCTCCACATCATATTTATCCCTGATCTCCTGAACCACATTTATGGTTTCCTCACTGTAGGGATGTATGGAATTGACAAGCACCACAAAGGCTTTTCCAATCTCTTTTAACTCCCGGATCGTCCGCTCCTCTGCCTCCAGATAAACGCCACGCTCCAGTTCCCCGAAGCTTCCGTCCGTGGTCACAACAACCCCACCGTGGAGTGATCGTGATTACTTTCTGGGTTCCAAACTCTGCAGCCTGTGTAAATGGCATCGGTTCCTTGGACCATGGTGTCATGACCATGCGCTCCTCGCCGTCCTCCGTGAGACCATTAGCCCCATCTACAATATAGCCCACACAATCGATCAGCCGCATTCTGACCTCATTATCTCCCATAAGGCGGACCCCTACGGCTTCCTTCGGAATAAACTTTGGCTCTGTAGTCATAATGGTTTTACCATCGGCTGACTGTGGCAGCTCATCCACTGCTCTCTGACGGTCATGCTCATTGGTAATGGCAGGAGCACCAAAAGCTCCATAAACCGCTTGATAAATGTTGATTTTCCTGTACGGACCGGTCCGCATACTCCTAAGTAAATCTCGCCATTGGTTCTGCTGGCGATGTCTGTATATACCTGAAATTCCTCCATGGCTACCTCCCGGAATACATTGGCAATGCGCTGGTACATGCCGACCGGGCATTGTCATGGTTTGCTGTTTGTCTATCTATATGCATTCCGAATATTATTATGCCTTTCTGTCAGTCCATAAATGATTTAAAATTTTCAGAGTAATGAAGTTTTTCATCCTTGGTGATAAAAATAGCCTCCACGCCATCCATGGAATTGATCAGCTTCATTCCCTCTGAAAGTCCCAGTGCAAATGCCGTGGTAGAAAGTCCGTCTCCGTCCACCGACTTATCCGATATAATGGACACGCCCAGAAGATCATTTTCATAGGAATATCCCGTTTGCGGATTTAAGATATGATGATACAGGGTGCCATCCTCCGCCTTAATATATCTCTCTCATAAATTCCGGAGGATACTGCACGGATTTATCACGGATATTTACCACACTCACTGTCTCACCCGATCAGCAAAGGGTTGTTGTATCCCAATCCGAACCCATCGGATTCACTTTTTCCCTCCCAGACATAGAATATTTCCTCCCAGATCGATCACCGCTGATGTGACCCCATTTTGGGACAGATAGTCCCTGAGCCTGTCTGCAATATACCCTTTGGCAATTCCTCCCAGATCCAGCTCCATTCCGGATCTCCAATGTCAGCAAATTTTTTCAGTTTTACCTTTTGTAATCCACATAGGAAAGTGCTTTCTCTATCTTGCAGCATCCGGAACCGTTCCCTTCCCGGATGAAAAGTCCCACAAACTGCTGACCGGATCAATGGTAATATCAAAGCTCCTTTGGAAAGACGGCTGTAATACAGGACCTTTTTGAAGAATATCCTTCATATCCTTTGATATCTTTATCTCCAGACTGCCATCCTTCCCGCCTCTGCGCCGCCTCACAGCTGACCTGATTGATCTGATAAAGCTCGCTGTCTTTGCGGGTGGTACTAAACAGCTTCTCATACTTCGTACAAAGAGAAATACATTGATCCAGTATCTCCTGACTGCCTCCCTTGTATATGGTGATCGTATAGGTTGTATCAAACGCAAAGCCGGATATTGATAAGGATCCTTATTTTTTTCTCTGTATTTGAAAAGGGTGATACGCAGCCCGTTATGCTGCATATCACCAACGTTACGATCATACCGATTGTAGGGAGCTTCTTTCCTGTTCCTGCTTTCTTTTCATATTAATCTCCCAGTTTTTCAAACATCTGCTTTGCACAATGCTCCACCTTCCAGGCCCATTCATAGGGAAGCAGAATAATGTCTGTTAATGTCCGGCAGGCCATTTCCCATGATAAATTCCTTCCTGCGCCAGATAACTCTTCGCCAGCCAGCGGGCAGTTCTCATAATATTCGCCTGATCACTGGACGCATTGATTCCCTCTGCATCATCGGCACTGACGCCAAAACCGGTCAGATTATGATCCTCCCTGGCTCTCCTGGAGGTGCCCCATGCACTCTCTAACGCTGCAATAGACGCAAGCCCTACCGCATTGACACCATATTTATGTTCTGCTTTCACAAATACCGGAGCTAATGTCACCATTTCGCTTCCCTTGAGCATTTTTCTCATCTGCGGAACTGTAGCATAACTTTTCACTGTCAGATCATAGGGATTAAAGATCACCGGATTATACTGTTTCATTCCCTTTACATAACGAGAATGTATTTTTCATATTTTTCTTGATCCTATGCACCGGTCGTTTTAACCGGTCAACTTCCACATTCGCTCATCTCTTTATCCAATAAGTCCCCAGATCAATCGTGTCATTCTCTTCAAAAACGCATCCATTCGGATACACTAAGTACATCAAAATAATTTGGATTACACAAAAATATATCCCTGATATACCACCTGATCCACAGTGGAATCGAAGCCCTGCACCGCTGCAGAGGACACCACACAGGACACGGCAGTTCCGGTTGCCGCTACTTTCACTGCCATTGTACTGTTTCCAATAACCCGGCGCATCTTTTTGAGATATGCCTGACGAACCGTTAATGACTGTGTCTTTGTGATCAGGGCAGATCTCCTGCCGGTAATCTTTTTGTTTTCTTTTTTTAACTGCTCAATCTCGGTCATGTGCCGGGAATTGTGCAGAAGAACCTTTCCCTCGATCGGACGATAGGTTGGAACCGGCGTTGGTTTTTGCCGGTGTTTTCTTTTGTCATGTTTTTTGTTTGACCGGACGTTTTATGAGCCTTGGAATCCGATGAAGAATCCTTTCTCCCCGGCACCTTCTGTTTTGTTTTATCCTGTGCCGGTTTTGCCGTTTGCACCGGCTTAACTGTCTTAGCCGGCATATCGTCAGACTCTGCCTGATCCGGATCATCTGTTCCGTTGTCTATCGTGATCTCTGTGGTTGCCAGATCATCCTCATTTGCTGCCAAAAGCTGCAGTCTCGGTGCTGCTTCCACCAAAATTAACGTAGATATCAGAATCATTACGGTTACTTTCCATATTTTGTTACTCATGATGTCTTTCTTCCCCTTCCAGCTGCTGAATCAGCCATTGTCTTTCTTTCTCTGTCAGCTCTGCTTTTTCTAATAGATCCGGTCTGTTTTTGCCGTTCTCAGGATGGACTGCTCCCGGTACCAGGCAGCAATATTTTTTATGATGTCCCGAAAGAAGGACAGGTGGAACCTTTTCCCCATCCCTCCTCCGGTCTTGTATATTGTGGATATTCTAACAGGTTATCCGAAAAGACTCCTTGACCGCCGACATACCATTATTTAAAACGCCCGGTACCAGACGGGAAATGGTACCCATCACCACCAACGCCGGAAGTTCTCCGCCTGTGAGCACATAATCCCCGATAGAGACATTATCTGTCACGATCTTTTCCAGTACCCGCTCATCTATGCCTTCATAATGACCGCAGAGCAGTATCAGATTCTCCTCCCGGGACAATTCCTCTGCCATCTGCTTATTAAAGGTACGTCCCTGGGCGTCATAAACACAACTCTCGGTCTTGAGTTTCCTATAGATCTGCAAATGCTCTCATAGCACTGATATACCGGCTCTGCCTGCATCACCATACCGGCACCTCCACCGTAGGGATAATCATCCACCCGGTTATGTTTATTGTTGGCAAAATCCCGGATATTAACCGCATTCACCGATATATGCCCCCGCCTTGATCGCACGGCCGGTAATACTCTCTCCCATAGCCCGCTCAATCATTTCCGGAAATAATGTCATTACATGAAAATTCATCCGCTTCACCTCTCACGATGTAAAATTTAGAATTTTATAACAGCTTCTCCGGCTGTCCTAAAAAGTATTTTACATTAGCCCTTCATAATATGGACCGTCACAATCTTTTTGCTCCATATCTCTCGCCAGCACGCAATCGGGAATCACCGGAAGCAGCACTTCTGTCCCCTCATGATCTACAACATATACGTCATTGGCTCCTGTCGTTAATACATCCTTTAATATTCCAAACTGCGCCCCATCTTCTGTAACCACTGTGGCACCGATGATATCCGCAATATAATATTCACCTTCATTCAGAGGAATGGCATTTTCTCTTGTCACTAACAGATCCTTCCCTTTATATTTTCGATATCGTTGATCGAATCAATCCCTTTAAATTTTAAAATCACAAGATTCTTAAAAAAAACGGGCGGAAGCTTAACTTCCAAAACCTTTTTTCACTTCCGGTATCCAGAATGATCTCCTTCATCCCTTTAAATCTCTGTGGATCCTCCGTTGTCGGAAAAACCTTTACTTCCCCACGAATCCCGTGTGTATTGGCAATCACACCAACTCTGAAATAATCTTCCATCTGATCTCCTTAAAAACAAAATAGATAAAGTTTCCCATAAAGTAAAAAATACACCTGTACATAATCATCTTGCAGGCGTTTTTCACGAACCTACTGTCCGATTTCTACAGTAATCTTTTTGTCCGTATTATAGGCAGCCGCTTTTACAACAGTACGGATTGCCTTGGCAATACGACCCTGCTTTGCCAATAACCTTACCCATGTCATCAGAAGCAACCTTAAGTTCAATAGAATTTCATTCTCTGTCTCAGTCTCTGTAACGACCACCTCTTCCGGATGATCCACAAGTGCCTGTGCGAGAACCTCCACTAATTCTTTCATATTCTACACATCCTCACTGGTCAAAAAAATTACTCGATTCCAGCCTGCTTTAACAGCTTTCCAACTGTCTCCGTCGGCTTAGCACCATTTGCCAACCACTGCTTAGCCTTTTCCTCGTCAAACTTGAAAACGCTTGGATCCTGATTTGGATCATAGGTACCGATCTCATCGATAAACTTACCATCTCTTGGAGATCTGGAATCAGCAACTACTACTCTATAGAAAGGTGCTTTCTTCTTACCCATTCTTCTTAATCTGATCTTTACTGCCATATCTTTCACCTCCTAATCTTGCTTGTACTATTTATATACAAATTCCGGAATGTCCGGAATCTGAATGCACTGTCATACATGCCTCCCATTTAAAAAACCAAATGGAACTTTCCACCGCCGCCGAAACGCCCTTTCTTTTTGCCCTTGCCGGACATCATACCGGACATCTGCTTCATCATTTTGCGGGACTGCTCAAATTGCTTGATCAGCTTATTGACCTCGGCAATATCTACTCCGGCGCCCTTCGCAATACGCTTTTTACGGGATGGATTGATCAGGGCCGGATTGCCTCTCTCCTCCGGTGTCATAGAATAAATGATCGCCTCGGTCCCTTTAAACACATCATCATCAATGTCCAGATCTGCCGGAAGTCCCATTCCCGGCATCATACCAAGAATGCTCTTGATACCGCCCATCTTCTTCATCTGGCCGATCTGCTCCAGAAAGTCATTGAAATCAAACTCCGCCTTGCGGAACTTTTTTCCATCTCTCTGGCCTTGTCCTGATCGATCTCAGCCTCCGCTTTCTCAATCAGAGTAAGTACATCGCCCATACCGAGAATACGCGATGCCATGCGATCCGGGTAAAACTGCTCCAGATCGAAAGCTTCTCTCCCATACCCGCATAAAAAATCGGCTTACCGGTCACTGCCCGGATGGAAAGCGCCGCACCGCCTCTGGTATCACCGTCGAGCTTTGTCAGAATGACTCCGTCTATCTCAATCTTTTCATGGAATGTCTTAGCTACATTGACTGCATCCTGACCTGTCATGGAATCCACAACCAGAATCGTCTGGTCTATGTCAATGTTCTCCTTGATCTCCTGTAACTCGCCCATCATATCCTCATCCACATGAAGACGTCCTGCAGTATCCAGAATCACAACATTCTCATTATGTGCTGCCGCATAACTCGATCGCTGCCTTAGCAATATCCACCGGCTTATGGCTGGTACCCATGGAGAATACTTCCACGCCCTGCTTCTGTCCGTTGACCTTTAACTGCTCGATCGCCGCCGGACGATAAATATCGCAGGCTGCCAGCAATGGACGACGTCCTTTCTGCTTCAGCTTTCCGGCAATCTTCGCCGTGGTCGTGGTTTTACCGGCGCCCTGAAGACCACACATCATAATGACGGTAATCTCATTGGATGGCTTCAATGCAATCTCTGTGGTCTCACTGCCCATCAGATTGACAAGCTCTTCATTTACAAGCTTGATCACCATCTGCCCCGGCGTCAGGCTGTTCATCACATCCTGTCCGACCGCACGCTCCTGCACTGTCTTGACGAAGTTCTTTACTACTTTAAAGTTTACATCTGCCTCCAGAAAGGCCATCTTTACTTCCTTTAAAGCTGCTTTCACATCCTCCTCCGTCAAACGTCCCCTTGCTACGGAGGTTCTTAAAAACATTTTGCAGCTTTTCGGATAAACTATCAAATGCCATATAAATAACCTTGCCTTTCCAAGAACTTTGCAAACTTTTGGGCCGCAGGCACAAAGATTTGCAAAGCATTTTATTCGCTTGGTGAAAATTTTAAATTTTCACACTATCCTCCATTTCAAAGTCTGCTTTTACAACACAATGGGTAGTATACACAATCGTTTAATGTTGTCAAAGTATTTTTCTTGACAAAAAACATTTTTTTAAATATTATGGACATATCGATATATTACATGTTGCGAAGCTTGTATATTATACATATTCTTCCAACATTTCTCCAACACATTTCTGTATTTCCCGTGAAATTTCTTCACATATGTCTTTGTTCATTCCGGCTTGCACTCCAACCCGGACCAGTTCACAGATACCCGGATCTTTTCCATTGCCATCTACCGTGGTTGTATGTTCCCCCAAAATAAGTATTACTGTATGTCAGATCATAAGCCGGGCTTAACCTCCAGCAATCGTTTTCTTCATTATACAAGTATGAAAAGTTTTTTCGAATGATCGTCCCTATTATGTGCAAATACATTAAAACACATTCTTCGAAACATCTGCTCCCGTTCTATCGGATCATCGGCTGTCAGCAACCTCGTTAATTTCATTAGACTGTGATAATCCAGACTCGGCTGTTCAAAATCTAACTCTAATAATGCTGCTACCGTAGCTGTATGAATTCTTTTGACCTTTCCCTGATGATCCTCCCGGTCGAACCGCTTTATTCCAAAATAACCATCACATCTCTCAGACGGAAACAACTTTGTCCTGCTCATAGTAATTCCACATTTTCCGGCACAAACCGAATACTCATACTCCATTCTCCCAATATTTTTGCCATCCACATAGTGCCGGAAATTTGATGATCCCTCCTCTCCTCTGTACTTTGTCATGATCTTTGGCCGCGCACCTCCACTGGTGCCTCCCAGACTGTATAATTCATCAAGCTTATCAGAATACTCCGTATTCAGAATTTTTTGACACTGCTCCGCCAGTTCATCCAGATCATCCATAGAATGTTCCTGTGCGATGTCTATATATGGCTCATACGCAAGCTTTCCCATTCCGGAATCTCCCACAATAGCCAGCCGGTCCAGTACCGTATAGGTTTCCGGGTTCTTTCCCTTTTTGCCGGAGAAGCCGGTCAGTAAAAGTCTTCCCCATCATCCGGAAGACTATCTGCAAATATTCCAAACAAACCATTAAAATATGTTTTTCCGGTACAAAAAAACACGTCCATTCACCGGCAGAAAACGGACTAATAGATACTTCCTTTTCCAGCCACTCGTCACTATATTGAAACGCCACTCTTTGATCCTGCGTCATTGCCCAAAGTTCCCACAAGACAATCATCCCTAAAACCTTTATAAGATTATCTGCTTTCATTAATAACCTCCTGAATATCGGTAAGGAATCTGTGTAAAATATATTGCGCAGATCCCCTGCTATATCTAATGCCATAGCAAGCTTCGTAAGACTCACAAGTGATATCTGACCGGTTGTCTCAAATCTTTTTAATAGAACCGTAGCTTACCCCACTCATCCCTGAAAGTCTTTTTTTGCGAAATAGATCTTCTCTTGCGAATATCCCGAACCCGCTGTGCAATTTTTCAGATCAAGCTCTTCTGCCGTTTTCCCATACCAGACCTCTCATTCCGTGTCATCTCCTTCCAGTAATTATGTATAATATTTTTATCTATCTTTATTATATTTATGCATTTTGGGATAATATATTATCTATTAAATTATAACATTTTCTTATGATTCTTACAAGCAGAAACCTGTCCCATCAATGTCCCCTGCAGATCCAGTTCACTATATATTCCATCATAGTCTCCCAGGCATAAACAACGTAATAATTCTTCCCCTTGACCGTATGCTTAAAGCCCAGGTTCACATGTTCACTGGCACGCAGGCTCTGACCTTTCTGCCGTTCCACATCGCAATACCATTTCCTTGGGTATTCGCTGCATAATATTTTTCAGATCTTTCAGCGAAAGATTGCTTTTTTACCAACAACGCTCCCAGATACTGCATCCCATTTCCGTTGCCAGACAACTTTCCGGCTGCAGATACCTTTCAATACATTCCGTCTGTTCCGGCATCGGCACCTGTGCAAGCTCTGTCATGGTATGCTTTGCTATATGATCATTCACCCTGGGAATAGAGATCAAAAACAAAATTCCCCCGGCCATCACAATACATAACAGAAATATCAAAAGACGTTTTACTATTTTCATATCTTATCTTCAAGCCTCCCATAAATTCTTTATTGTAGAATTATTCCTTCTTAAATATTTATCGACATCACTTTGTTATTTCAATATGGAACAATCTGAATTGCAGATTATCAAAAAAACATCTAGGATACGCCACAACAGGCACATCCGGATGTTTTCTTCTCAAACTTCAACCACAAAAATAAGTAGTTTAAGTATTTATTTTATTTGACCCGTATCTTCTCTATTTCAGCTTGCTATACACATCATCGGTCACAGGTTCACACCACTCATTGGAGGTTTCCTCTCCCGGCACCCTACTGCCAGATGGGAGAACCACTCTGTCGGAACTGCACCATGCCAGTGCTTTACTTCTGCCGGTATATTAATGCAGTCACCCGGCTTCATCTCGACTGCTTCTTTTCCTTCCTCCTGATAATAACCGCGTCCTGCTATACATACCAGAATCTGGCCGCCACCGCTCTTTGCGTGATGGATATGCCAGTTATTGCGGCATCCGGCTCAAAGGTAACATTGAAAAATACCAACCTGATCCGTAGAAACCGGTGCAAGATAACTCTGTCCGATAAAATATTTTGCAAATGCATCATTCGGTTCACCGATTGGAAATACCATGGGATTTTGCATGAGCCCTCATTGCCTCATCCTCATAAGTAAGATCTCCTTCTGCCACATCCCATACTTCCTTTGCCAGATTAAAAACTGCCCAGCCCTTTGGCCAACCGGTATAAATGCAGTATGTGTAATGATCGCTGCAATCTCCTTCTGGGTCACGCCATGATCCTTTGCATTCTGTAAATGAAACTTCAAAGAAGAGTCTGTAATTCCTGACGCCATCAATGCATTAACAGTGATGATACTTCTTGTTTTTACATCAATATCCTGATTGTTCCAGTTCTCACCAAAAAAGCACATCATCATTAAAATGTACCAAACTGTGGTGCAAATTCTGAAAGAGCTGCTCTTCCCGCTGTCTGTACGATTTTTTCCATAATAAACCTGCCTTTCTTTTCCCGGCTCATAAATCCCAGACCACAGTCACAAAGCTGTCGTGCAAATAATTTATTCCACCTGTAAATTAAAGAAGATGTGTAAAACATCTCTCCGTTCCTGTCTTACACATCTATTTTAATCTTATATTCTATTTATGTCTAATACCTATATTAAATACTTTTCAATGCTTCAAAGGCATTGATCTCATCAATAAATTTATTCACCGCCTGGGGAATTGGGAATATTACGTCTCCAGGCTATCACTGTGTTGGCGGTGATCTCCGGTGAAGGCCGTTGTACCAGCAGATCCTCCCGCCAGTATCTTGCAGCCCCTCAATGGATACCGGATATCCAAGGCCACAGGCTGCCATCACCCCCGCATTCGTGCCCAGATTGCTGGTAAATGCAATCCGAATTTTCTGAAAATCCCTGCCAAACCAATTCACAAGCTCGCTGCACTCCCATTCTCCGGCAGGATCAGTGGCTTTCCGATCAGATCTTTTCAATATATTTTGGAAGCAAGAGGATCATCCGGCCGCATCCCACAACCCAGTGGTCGCTTCCCCATAATCCGTATATGATCCAGTCCCTGCGTATCCACCGGTTCCATAAATAATCCAATATCTACAAGACCTTTTTTATTCATCATTTCCGAGATGGTATCCGCTGTGGCTGTATGAAGTGCGATCTGGACACGAGGATACTTCTGCTGATAATTTCTGCATATCTCCGCCAAAGTCTCCACCACCGCAAATTCACCACAGCCAATGGTGACCGTTCCTCTAATCCCTTCGCTGCCCTTCAGTTCATCCAGCGTCCGCTCCTCCAGATCCAGAATTTCAAGCGCCCTTCTTTTGAACAGGATTCCTTCTTCGTCAATGTAATATTCTGCCGGAACAGGCAAACAGGGTAACTCCAAGCTCCTCCTCCAGAGCGGCAAGCTGTCTGGAAAGTGTTGGCTGGTATGTATGTAACTGCTGTGTGCCTTTGTAAAAGCTCTGTTCCTTTGCTACATTCAAAAATAACGTAATATACGAAAATCCATGGACAATCTCCTACTCTTT
>VOFG01003869.1_pt1 | contig 16310 bp, 28 predicted proteins | sample 5384171 | NCBI WGS metagenome assembly VOFG01 (sample SAMN12384726, study PRJNA508395) | human gut metagenome | isolation source: healthy gut F | host: Homo sapiens
GGTTGGAAAGCCAGCGCAGGCATTTTCATTATCGCAGAGAAATGCGTCCTCGCAGGCTCCAACCTCGGCCATCACCTCCTGTTCACTGACACTCATAACCTTGTCCTTCTCGCCCTTGCACAGGGAAAAGGAATGCCGTCCCACTATTCTGTTCTATTTTAATTTCTGTCATCTCTCACACCTTCGTCAATCTGAATTTTACTATTTCTTAGGAAACCACGGAATACAACGATTTACCTTTTTACAATACTCAGTATATTCCTTTCTGCCCATATAATTCTGCTTTAACCACTTTTTCTTCTGTCTTTTTCAAAAATACGTCATGTATATGTAGTAGATGACAGGCAGAATAAACAAATGATATTTCTCCTTCTCATCAGTAGCGCACCAACACATACTAAGATGCACTGTATATAGGATTTTCTCACAATTGCATACACGCCTGATGTCGCCAGGCGATTCTGATATATTTATCTCAGCTGCTTTTAAATTAGAGCACTAGCCTTCATCATTCTGCATTCGATTCAGCAAGTTGGGACAAATCACTGCTCCCGTTTCACGGACTAATCTGAGTGAATCTTGAAGTGCTGGAACCAATCGTATCTCAACGAATGAAGGAGGAATCTCATGATTGCAGTTGGAATCGACATATCCAAAGCCAAAAGCACCGTTGCGGTGATTGATTCAGACGGTACAGTTCTGGCAAGTCCATTCACAATGGCTCATACGCAGCCGGAGATGGAAGCTTTCGTGACCTATCTGAAGGGACTTGGAGAACCCACGACCATCCTCATGGAGTACACTGGCCACTACCATTATCCGGTGCTCAAGAAGCTTCAAGACGAGGGATTTCCCGTTTGCATTGTCAATCCATATCAGATGAAAAAATACGGGGATGTCGAGATTCATAAGGCGAAGACGGACAAGAAGGACGCGCTTCGGATAGCAGCCTATGCACTTGAAAAAATCTTATAAACTCATACCGTATAGCTCAATGGAACAAAAGTATGAGGACTTGAAATTTCTTTCCCGCCAATACAACCAGCGAATCTCTTATGTTGCGAAACTGAAAGTTCAGCTCATAGCTCTGCTGGATCAGACGATGCCTGGGATCACAAGAATACTGCCACTGAACAGCAGAAACCCTGAAAAATGCGCTCTGCTGCTTTTTATCAAACGATTCAAGTCCTTTGATGAGATTCAATCGAATTGGAAAGGCTCGTTTCCTGGCATCCTATGATGTCTTGGCGAAAAAGGCTTCAGAACGCAGCGCGTCCAGTAAGGGACTTAGTATCTACGAACTCGCTGTTGACAGCATTACCACCCGCGGCGAAGACCCTTACATTTGGCTCTCACAAAATCAATGCGTTGACCTGCTTTCCGCAACACAAAATGCTGCCGACGAAATCATTTCTCAGATGAGAAACATCGCCGAGACAATTCCGGAATACAAGGTACTCCGAGCAATGCACGGCGTTGGTGACCGCCTCGGACCGATTATCCTTGCCGAGATCGGTGATGTCCATCGCTTTCACAGCGGTAAGGCATTGAACTCCTATGCCGGCAACGATGCCCCTCCATATCAATCCGGACAATTCGAGAGCAGAAACCGCCACATTTCAAAACGTGGCAGCTCTACCCTCCGGAAGGCTTGTTACGAGGTAATGCAGGCCCTTAAACTGACAAAACCTCAAGACGACCCTGTATACCTCTTTATGCTCAAAAAAAGAGCAGGAAGGGAAGCCTTTCAACGTAGCCAAGATGGCTGGCGTGAACAAGTTCCTCCGGATCTACTACGCCAGAGCAATGGAGCTCTACAAGTAAACCACTTTAATTCTACATCATTTTTTCAAAGCCCGCAATCTGGTGGGTTCATTTAGTACGCCCTTTTTTCTGTGCAACTTCCAGAAAAAAGTTCTTGACATACATTAGCAAGATTTGTCGAAATCATAGTACCATAATGCAGACTTTCAAATAAGAAAGTCCACCGTAATTTTCATCAAAATTACGGTGGACTTATGGTGGAGACGAAGAGATTCGAACTCTCGACCTCTCGGATGCGAACCGAACGCTCTCTCCCAGCTGAGCTACGCCCCCACAGCGCGAATGTGATTATAACACATATTTCGGATTTGTAAAGCACTTTTTTTTCCAAAAAAATCGTTCCCACTTGTAAACAGGGGAAAATCGTGGTAAAATTAATTGTTAAAGAATATACTTTTCTATCATACTCTATTCTCTGCTGCTGCCGTCCGGCGGCAGAACCGTGAAACCAATCCACGCAAAAAGGAGGAGAATCTTTTGTCGATCCTTAACGCGATATTTCTCGGCTTCGTTCAGGGCGTGGCGGAATTTCTGCCCATCTCCAGCTCCGGCCATCTCGCGGTGCTCCAGAATGTTTTCAACCTGCAGACTGCGGAAGAGGGTCATATGTTCTTCGACGTGCTGCTGCATTTCGGCACACTGATCTCCATTATGATCGTTTACTGGAAGGATATTGTCTACATCGTATCCGACACCGTCGGCCTTGTCCGCTCGTCACACGATACCTTCCCGGAGCAGCGCGCGGAGCACCCCGGCGCGCGGATGCTGCTGATGCTCTTTTTTCGGCACGCTGCCGCTTTTTATCATTCTCCCATTCCACGATTCTCTGGAGCAGCTATATTATAAGACTGGCTTCATCGGCGCGGCGTTCCTGCTCAACGGCTGTTTGCTCTATGTTTCCGACCGCATTGTTCCGGGCCGCGGCAACGAGCGCTCGATGCGCATCCGCGATGCGCTGCTGATCGGCTGCGCGCAGGCAGTCGCCACCATTCCCGGTATTTCCCGCCCGGCAGCACCATCACCGCCGGCATCGCCACCGGGCAGTCCCGTCCGTTTGCAATGAAATACTCCCTGCTCATGAGCATTCCCGCCGTGCTCGGTGCGAATCTACTTTCGCTCATCAAGGCGATCAAGGCGGGCGTGGAGTGGTCCAATTTCCCTGCGTATCTGATCGGCATGATCGTTTCGATCGTCGTCGGCTATTTCAGCATCATCCTTCTGCAGCGGCTGCTCAAGAAGGGCAAGTTCGGCAATTTCGCTTATTACATGTGGGGCGTCGGCGTAGTCACGCTTATTGCCTCGCTTTTCTGAGGAGAACAATATGGCGCAATCAAGATCCGCGTCCGGAACAAAAAGAATACGTCCGCGAAAAAAGCCAGAAAACCGATCCGCCGCGAGGTCGGTTCGGTCGTGTGTCTGGCCCTTTGGCCTCTTTACTCTGATCGGCTATTTCGTAAGGGATTACTGGCTGATCGACTGGCTGTGCCTGTATGTTTTCAAGGGTCTCTTCGGCTGGGGCTTTCTTGTCGTGCCGCTGTGCTTCCTCTGGGCGGCGGCCATTCTCGGCTTCCACCGCGGACGCCCTGTAGCCGGGCGGATTGTGGCGCTTTCCTTCATCCCGCTGCTCTTTGGCGCGGCGGTCCATCTGCTCGTATGCAAGACCAATTACGGGTTTGACTGGCTTTCCATCCGCAGCCTGTACTACGGCGGCATAAATCTGGAGACCGGCGGCGTCGTTTCGGGACTGCTGTCCATCTTCCTTGAGCGGGCCGTGAGCGTATACGGCGCGCTGCCGGTGTTCATCATTGCGCTCTTCAGCGTTATCTGTGTTGCGGGAAAGGTCTCTCTCCGCGAGAGAGTGGAGGATATGAAGAATCGCCCGCGCGCGGAGTACGAACCGATGCCGGAGCCCGTTCCGGAAAAGCCCCGTGCGAAAAAGGAACGCGGTGCGCCGCGCGAGCGCGTACAGGAGCTTCCCGCTTCGGAGATCTTTGCCGTGCCGGAACCGGCGAATGCTTCGGCACAGCCGCAGGAGGGAAGCTCCGGCGGCATCTTCTCCCGCCGCCGGAAGAAAGCGGCGATCGACATCCCCATCGAGGACGAACCTCTGCCCGAAGAACCGATCCCGGATATGCCGCAGGGCATCCTCTATCAGGGACAGCCGGATATGGCAGCGGTAGCGGACTGTATCCGCCGCGGCGAGGAAAAACGCGCAAAGAACCGCCGTTCGGCCGAGGAAGACCCGTTCATCGAAAACGCGGCTCCGGCCGAAGAAGAGCCGTTCATCGAGAACGCTGTGTTGGCCGAGGAGGAACCCTTTATCGAGGAAACGGCTCCGGCGGAGGATCTTTCGCTGGAGGACGGCTCTGCCGAGATCGGCATTGAGTCCGTCCGAGAGCCCGTGCCGTTTGTAAAGCCCGAAAAGCTCCGCCGCGAGGATGTGGATGCCGCCGCGGACGAGATCGCGCAGACGATCGAGGACGGAGCAGATGCCGGAATACCAGTATCCGCCGGTAACGCTCCTCAAAGCCGGAGACGGGATCACGTCCGACGGCAGGGAGGAGGTGTCGCTCAACCGCGAGCGGCTGGAAACGACGCTCCACAGCTTCGGTATCGGCGCCTCGGTGACCGAGATCACCCGCGGGCCTACGGTCACGCGCTACGATCTTGAGCTCGAAGCCGGCGTGAAGCTCAGCAAGCTCACGAACCTTGCGGGCGATCTGGCGCTCTCGCTCGGCGTTGTCAGCGTGCGCATTGCCCCTGATCCCCGATAAGATCTCCACGGTTGGCGTGGAAGTGCCGAACAAAGTTGTCAGCACCGTTTACCTGCGTGACATCATCGATTCGCCCGCGTTCCAGAACGCCGCTTCCAAGCTCAGCTTTGCCATCGGCAAGGACATCGGGGGCAACTGTATCGTCGGCAACATTGCCAAGCTCCCGCATATGCTCATCGCCGGTACGACCGGCAGCGGCAAGAGCGTGTGCATGAACAGCCTCATTCTCTCGCTGCTCTATAAGGCGACGCCGGACGAGGTGCGCCTTATCATGATCGACCCGAAAATGGTCGAGCTCGGCATCTATAACGGTATCCCGCATCTGTACATCCCGGTCGTGACCGACCCGAAAAAAGCGGCGGGCTCGCTGCAGTGGGCAGTCGTGGAAATGATGAAGCGCTACCGCCTCTTTTCGGAGATCGGCGTGCGCGATCTCAAGGGCTACAATACCTACAAGACCCGCCTCGGCGAGCCGACGATACCGAGTGTTGTCATCGTGATCGACGAGTTGGCCGATCTTATGATGACCGCCGCCAAAGAGGTGGAAGAGAGCATCTGCCGCATCGCCCAGATGGGCCGCGCTGCCGGTATGCACCTCATTATTGCCACGCAGCGCCCGTCCGCCGATGTCATCACCGGCCTTATGAAGGCCAACATCCCGAGCCGCATCGCGTTTGCCGTTTCGAGTGCGCTTGAATCGCGCATCATTCTCGATAACCCGGGCGCGGAAAAAGCTCATCGGCATGGGTGATATGCTCTATGCGCCGCTCGGCGTCGGAAAGCCGCTTCGTGTGCAGGGCGCATTCGTCTCCGACGAGGAGCGCGAGCACGTCATCGACTTTATCAAGCAGGGGACGACGCCGGAGTATGACGATGAGATCCTCCGCCAGATCGAAAAGGCCGCCGCCGGAAAGGACGCGCCGGAGGATAAGGACGAGGACGGGCATTCCGCCGCGTTGGACGACAATCCGTTCAGCGGCTGCGACGAGCTGCTGCCGCAGGCGGTGGACGTCATTCTCGATACGAAGCAGGCGTCCGTTTCCATGCTGCAGCGGCGGCTGAAGCTCGGCTATTCCCGCGCCGCGCGTCTCGTCGACCAAATGGAAGAGCTCGGCATCGTTGGGCCGTTTGAGGGCTCCAAGCCCCGCCAGCTTCTCATCACCCGCGAGCAGTGGCAGGAGATGAGCATGTCCGGCCGCACGCCGATGGAGCAGCTCATCGAGGAGCAGAAGGATGATTTCTCCGCGGAGGAACGTCTATGATCCTTTCGGACGGTGAAGTGCGCGCCATGAGCGCGCTGGCGCTCGCCCACATGGGCGACGCCGTGTATGAGATCCTTGCCCGGCGGGAGGTTTGCCGCCTCCGGGAAACTGACCGCCGGTGAGCTGCACCGGCAGACCATCCGGTATGTATCCGCCCCGGCGCAGGCGCGCGCGGCGGAAAAGATCCGCCCGCATCTTACGGGCGAGGAGGCGGCCGTATACCGCCGCGGGCGCAACGCGCACAGCCATGCCGCGCCCCGCGCCGCGACGGAGGCCGAGTACCACGCCGCTTCCGGGCTGGAGGCGCTGTTCGGGTGGCTCTATCTCCGCGGACAAAACGAGCGGATCGAAGAACTTTTGCTATCATTTTGGAGGAAAACAATGCCTCTGGACGCCATACTGCTGACGGCGCTGCGCCGTGAGCTGGAAAACTCCCTTTTGGGAGCAAAGATCGACAGGATCAGCATGCCGGAAAAGGACGTGCTGATCCTGTCCGTGCATTCCCGCGAGCAGGGAAGCCGCCGTGTGCTGATCTCCGTTCGGCCGGGCAGCGCCCGCATTTCTCTCACGGAGCAGACCCTGGAAACCCGCCGCAGCCGCCGATGTTCTGCATGCTGCTGCGCAAATATCTGATTGGAGCGCGCATCACGGCGCTGGAACAGCCCCTCGGTGAGCGGCTGCTTATCCTGCGGCTGGATACCGTGGACGAGCTGAACTGCCGCGGGGAGAAAACGCTTGTGCTTGAACTCATGGGCAAGGGACTGAATCTCCTTCTGCTGGACGGCGACGGGCATATATTGGACTGCATCCGCCGTGTGGACTATGAGGACCCGAATCGCCGCGCGCTGCTGCCGGGACTTTTCTCACACGCTGCCGCCGCAGCAGGAGAAACCGTCGTTTTTCCGGACGGAGAGGGAAGAGTGTGAGCGGCTGCTCACACACGCCGACCGGACGCAGCCGCCGGATAAGTGGCTGCTCGATACGTTCTGGCGGGCTCTCGCCGCTTCTCTGCCGCGAGCTCTCGCTCGGCGGCTGGGAAGGGCTCGGCGCCGCACTCGACGCGCTGCGCGCGCGCATCGATACCGGGGACTTCACACCGGTGATGATCTCCATTGACGGCATGCCGAAGGATTACACGTTCCAGCCGGTGTATCAGTACGGCAGCCGCGCCGAGCTGACGGAGTTTTCGTCGTTCAGCGAGCTTCTGGATACGTTTTACCGCAAAAGGATCAGCAGGAAAATCTGCGCCGCCGCAGCGCCGATCTCACGCGCACGGCGAAAACAGCACGGGATCGTCTCCTGCGCAAGATCGCGGCGCGCGAGCAGGAACTGCTCGAAACGGAAAAACGCGAGGAATACCGCCGCCGGGGTGATCTCATCACGGCGAATATGTACCGCCTGAAGCGCGGCATGCGCTCCTTTGAGGCGCAGGATTACTATGAGCCGGACTGCCCGACGGTCACCGTGCCGCTGGACGAGCGCAAAACGCCGCAGCAGAACGCCGCTTACAATTATAAGCTCTACAACAAAGCGAAAACCGCAAACCGGATGCTCACGGAGCTGATCGCCGCAGCACGCGAGGACGAGGCGTATCTGGAGAGCGTGCTCGACGAGCTCTCCCGCGCCGAGTGCGACCGCGACCTCGCCGACATCCGCCGGGAGCTGGTGAACGCCGGATATATCAAAGAGAAGGCACAGGGCAAGCGCCAGAAGCAGCCCGCAGCGCGAAAAGCCGCTGCGGTTCGTATCCGACAGCGGCACGGAGATCCTTGTCGGCCGCGGCAACGTGCAGAACGATGAGCTCACGCTCCATATTGCCCGCCGCACCGATCTATGGCTGCATGTGCAGAAGCTCCCGGAAGCCATGTGATCGTGTCGCAGGCGGAGGGCGAGGCGGACGAGCAAACGATCCGTCAGGCCGCGGCGCTTGCCGCGACATATTCGCAGGCAAAAAACGGCGGCAAGGTCGCCGTGGACTGCACGCAGGTGCGCTTTGTGAAAAAGCCCTCCGGCGCAAAGCCGGGGCGGGTGATCTACACGGATTACCGTACGATCATCACCGCTGCCGACGAAGCGCTGGCCGAACGGCTGCGAAAAGACTGAAATACAGAAAACCGGCAGGGAGACCCTGCCGGTAAGCGCTTCAGCAAGCATATTTCTTAAGATCGTCCTTGCGCATATTCGTGAATTCGTGTTCTCACTTTTTCCAATTTGGCGTGATCCGGGACATACGCTTTGCGGGGCTTTACAAAGTTTTGGCTGCCCCGCTTCTCGTCCGGGTAGCGGGGGATAAGCTGGATGTGATAATGATTGTTGAGACCGTCGCACATGGTGCACAGGTAGACCCGCTCACACCCATAAACCTCGCAAAGGATCTGCATGAACCGCTTCGCAAATCGAATGATCTTCTCATTGATGTGATCGGGAGCTTCGCTCATGTCGTGATAGTGTTCCATAGTGGAAATGCACATATGGCCGGCCGCTCTCGGATTGCCGACAAAGAAACATTCAATATCTTCATCCTCATAGAGCATCTTATCCGAGTTGTCGCCATAAAGCGCACCGCCGTTTTCTCGGTTGAAACAGGTCGGACAGATGCCCAAATCGGTCAACTCCCGGGAGAGAGCTTCAATAATTCTTCTTTATTCACTGTCAAATCCTCGTATATACGCTCCCTTATGCTTTAACGACAGCATACATCAGGCAGTTAAAATCAGGAAGGGAGCTTGTGATCCCTTTCTCAATGATGGTCAGGCCGTTTCTTGCTAACTCATTTTCCAATGTATTCCATGATACCGTCCTGCACGATGTTCCGGCAACCATCATTTTGCCGGAATCATGGTTTCTCTCCTGCAAGGTAAATGCAGTGGAAATGTCGCTTTGCATTTCAAATTCACCGTCGCCCATGGTACAGATCAGAGCCTTTCCCTCTGCGGTCAGGTGGCTGCGGATAAACCGATAAAAGCCGTCTCTGTCCTCGTCAAGCACCAGCATATGAACGACGGCTATGGCAAAGATAAAATCAAACGTTTCATCCAGTCGGGCGGATAAGCAGTCCAAAACGCTGAAATGTTTTTCGTACCGGGACATCTGCTGCCTGCAATACGCAATGGCTTCTTCAGAAATATCCGTTGCCATTAACGGAAAACCATGATCTAAGACCGTCCTGGAATCTCGGCCTTCCCCGCATCCGATCTCAAGGAGTTTATGCTCCCGGCGGATTTTATATCTGTCAATCACTTCCATCACGATAGGCGTATTTACATCGCTTGACCAACTAACACCGTTTGCATGGGCGGTTTTGTAGCGTTCCTCATAGGCGGCGTAGTATTTTCTGCTGTCTTTTTTCATTATATGTACCTGCTATCGTTAATTGTTTTAACAATTATAACACATCAACCATACACTTTACCTGCTTTTTAAGTCAAGAGGTTCTCCGGAATATGCTGCATCAAAAAGCATTTTTTCTGGTTAAAGCCATTTGAGCAGTCATGAATAGACAGTTTGCACGGCAAAGGCGATCTTTGCGAAGAAAAAAAGCGATTTTCCGCCCTTGAACACCCAAAACCGGCAGCACCCAACCGAAGTTGAATGCTGCCGGTTTTTGTCAGCCGCGCTGTTCCAGAAGATCGAGCGCCTTTAGGAAAAGCTCTGCTGCCTGACCTCGGGTGAGCGGCGCTTCCGCATCCATTCCGATCGGCAGAAGACCGCACGCCACCAGCTCCTGTATGGCGCGCGCTGCGGCGCTCTCTTCGCCGCTCGCGGACGAGAGCGGCGTGATGCGCAGCGCTTTGAGAGTGTCTGCGCCGCGGCGCCGAGCGTTACCGGCGCGTCCACGTCGAAGGAGGCTCCGCCAAACGTCGGCACGGGGCAGCCCTCGGACACGGCGGCATCGACATACTGCTGTATCCACACGGGGCGGCGGCGGCGCTGCTTTCTGCGGAAACAGTCGTTTCCACCGGCTCAATGCCCGCGGTCTCCATGCATAGCGACAGAAACTCGCCGCAGGAGACCGTCTCCTCCGGCTCAAAGAGATATTGTCCGCACACGCACCGGCCGGTGAAGAGTCCTTCTTCCGCGAGGACGCACGCGGCGTACTCGCAGGAGAGACCGGTGATCTCATCAAAACTCTGACCGCGCAGTACATGAAACCCGAGCTGCCGGCCATGCGCGTCGGCGACACCGTGCGTGTCACTGTCCGCGTCACCGAGGGCAACCGTGAGCGTACCCAGGCTTTCGAGGGCACCATCATCGCCAAGAAGCACGGCGGCATCAACGAGACGATCACCGTCCGCCGCATCTCCTACGGTGTGGGCTGCGAGAAGGTTTTCCCGGTGCACTCTCCCACGATCGTGTCCGTCGAGACCGTTCGCCGCGGCAAAGTCCGCAGAGCCAAGCTGTACTACCTGCGAGACCGCGTGGGCAAGAGAGCCAAGGTCAAAGAGCTTATCTAAGTGGATACTGCAAAAAAGAGGCTTCGGCCTCTTTTTTGCATTTTCGGGGCGTTTTTGCGATGCCGCCGGAAAAGAATTCACACAATTTTAGTTGCCGAAAATGGGTCTGAGCGTGTATAATATAATTTACGAATTTTTTACACCGAGGTTTTGAAAATGGACAGCAAGAATCCGAGCGGCGCCAAGGGCCGCGCCGAAGTATACGATTGGATCCAGTGCATCATCTTCGCGCTGGTGTTCTGCGTGCTGCTGTTTGTGTTTGCAGTGCGCATGGTCAATGTCGTCGGCCACTCCATGGTGCCGACGCTCGAGCAGAATGACAAGGTCGTCATCTCCAACCTGTTCTATCATCCGAAGCAGGGGGACGTCGTCGTCCTGCGCAAGCAGACGCTCATGCAAGAGCCCATCGTCAAGCGCATTATCGCAACGGAGGGACAGACCGTGGACATCGACTTTGACGACGGTGTGGTCTACGTCGACGGCAAGGCGCTCGACGAGCCGTATGTCAATGAGCCCGTGCACGACCGCGAGAATTTCGAGGGCAAGATCACGGTGCCGGAGGGCTGTGTGTTCGTCATGGGCGACAACCGCAACGCCTCCACCGACAGCCGCGACGCGCGCCTCGGCTGCGTTGATGAGCGCTATATCATGGGCCGGGTGTACTTCACACTCTTTCCGGTCAAGAACATTGGAGTTGTAAAATAACATGGCGCAGGACTTTGAAAAGCTGAATATCCAGTGGTTCCCGGGCCATATGACGAAGGCCCAGCGCATGATCGAGGAGCACATGAAGCAGGTCGATGCCGTGTGCGAGATCCTCGATGCGCGCATCCCGATGGCGAGCCGCAACCCGGACATTGACCGTCTCGCGGGCGACAAGCCCCGCATCGTTGTGCTCAACCGTACCGACCTCGCCGACCCGAAGGCGACGGCGCGCTGGCACGCAGCCTTTCAGCGACAGGGCATGACCGTGCTTGAGACCGACAGCCGCAGTGGTAAGGGCGTCAACGGGTTTGCCGGCGCGGTGCGCACGGCGCTGCGCGACAAGATCGAGGCGTACGCTGCCAAGGGGCAGGTCGGCCGGCCGATGCGCGTTATGGTGCTGGGCATCCCGAATGTGGGCAAGTCCACCTTTATCAACAAGGTGGCGCGGCGCAAGGCGGCCGCCGCGGGCGACCGGCCGGGCGTCACACGCGGCAAGCAGTGGATCACGGTCGATCAAGGCCTTGAGCTGCTGGACACGCCGGGGATTCTCTGGCCGCGGTTCGACAGTCAGGAGGTCGGCGAGCTGCTGGCCATCACCGGCGCGATCAAGGCCGAAGTGCTCGACCGAGAGACGCTCGCGGCCAACTTCATGCTCCGGCTCGCAAGTTTTATCCCGACGCAGTGGAGCAGCGCTACAAGTTCCGGCCGGACCCCGCCTGCAATGGCTTCGAGCTGCTGGAGCAGGCGGCGAAAAAACGCGGCTTTCTCATCTCCGGCGGAGAATATGACCTTGAGCGGATGGCGGGTGTGCTGCTCGATGAATATCGCGGCGGCAAGCTCGGCCGCATCACGCTCGAGATGCCGGAGGCGGAAGCATGACGCAGGTCGATCTGTGGACATTGGAAAACGAGCTCCGCACGCCGGACACCGAGCCGCTGTGCGGTGTGGACGAGGCCGGGCGCGGACCGCTGGCCGGGCCTGTGTGCGCGGCGGCGGTGATGCTGCCGCCGGGGCTGGTGATTCCGGGCCTGAACGACTCGAAAAAGCTCTCGGAGAACAAGCGCGAGGCGCTTTATGATACCATCATCGCGCAGGCGCTGAGCTACGGCATCGCGTTTGCGACCGTGGAGGAGATCGAGGAGCGCAACATCCTCGGTGCAACGTTTCTGGCCATGAATCGGGCCATCGCACAGCTGTCCCCACAGCCAGCGCTCGCGCTCATCGACGGCAACCGGAACACCGGCATCACCGTGCCGAGCCGATGCATCGTCGGCGGCGACGGCAAGTGTGCCGACATCGCGGCGGCCTCCGTGCTCGCAAAGGTCACGCGTGACCGCTACATGCGCCGGATGGCGGAGACGCGCAGAACGTCTCTGCCTTGCGCTGGGCGTCCTCGTTGGAAACGTTGATGTGAGAAGCGGTGCACTGGTCCGCCGCGGTGTGATACTTGCAGTCTTCACGCAGCAGTCGATCTTGCAGTTTGTTTTTTCGTTCATGATTTTATCCTCCCTTGTTGGATTACAGGGAGTAGTTTCTGCGCAAAATTTTGCTTTATTCGGAGAAGGGAGGAATATGTCCCTTTTTGCCATTGGAGATCTGCATCTCGCCATCGGCGAGCCGGAGAAGACGATGGAAGCCTTCGGCGGCCGATGGATCGACTACGAGGACAAGATCCGCCGCGGCTTTGATCTGCTGCATGAGGACGATACCTGCGTCATCTGCGGCGATTTCTGCTGGGCAATGAGTCTTGCCGAGGCGCTGCCGGATTTTCAATTCCTCAACAGTCTGCCCGGCAAAAAGCTGATGGTAAAGGGAAATCACGACTACTGGTGGACGACCGCGGCAAAAATGAACGCTTTTTTTGCGCAAAACGGTTTGGACACCATCTCTTTGCTGCATAATAACTCTGCGGAATGGGAAAATCTGGCGCTGTGCGGCACGCGCGGCTGGTTTAAAGACGAAGAGACCGGCACGGAGCATGACGCCAAAGTCCTCCGGCGTGAGGTCGGGCGGCTGGAAACATCGCTCAAATGTGCAGGCGAGCGGGAAAAGCTCGTCTTTCTCCATTATCCGCCGCTGTATCTTCATTATACCTGTCCGGAGATACTGCATGTGCTCTCCGAATACGGTGTGCATGAGTGCTGTTACGGCCATATCCACGGCTACGGCTGCCGCAGCGCGTTCATCGGCGAGAGCGATGGCGTCCGGTACCGTCTTGTTTCCGCAGATTTTTTCTTGATTTTTGTTCCGTATAAGCTCAGATAATCCGTTGCAATTTGCATTTTGATTTGCTATAATGTATCGGCTTGAAATTTGCATATTCAGTCCCGGCTGAAATATAGAGAGGAGTAACCCCACATGATTGTCAAGAACAGCAAGAAAGAAAAAAAACACCGTTACCTTTTGATGTCGAGCTCGACGCCGCCGAGTTTGAAAAGTATGTCAACGGTGCATATCTGAAGGCTCGCAGCCGCATCATGGTCCCCGGCTTCCGCAAGGGCAAGGCGCCCCGCATGGTCATTGAGGGCATGTACGGCAAGGACGTGTTCTATGATGACGCCTTTGATAACGCCGCGAACGACGCTTTTGCGTTTGGCGTCGCTGAGGGCAAGCTCGAGACCGTCGGCCGTCCGACCATGACCGATTCCAAGGTCACCGAGGAGAACGGCGCGCTTCTGAGCTTCAGCACCGACGTTTACCCCGAGGTCACCCTCGGCCAGTATAAAGGGCCTTGAGGCGGAGAAGCCTCCGTTGAAGTCACCGACGAAGAGGTTGACGGCCACATCGAGCGCCTGCGCAAGCAGAACGCCCGCCTCATCACCGTGGAGCGTCCCGCGCAGGACGGCGACACCGTGAACATCAACTACGCCGGCATGCTCGACGGTATCCCGTTCGACGGCGGCACGGCGGAGAACCAGAATCCGTTCTCGGCTCCAACACCTTCGTTCCCGGCTTTGAGAGCCAGCTCGTCGGCATTTCCGCCGGCGAGGAGCGCGATCTTGACATCACCTTCCCGGAGAACTACGGCCACGATCTCGGCGGCAAGGCTGTCGTGTTCCACGTCAATGCAACGAGGTCAAGTTTGAGGAGCTGCCGGAGCTGGATGACGAGTTCGCCAAGGACAACGACTTTGACACGCTCGCCGAGCTGAAGGCTGACATCCGCGCCAAGGCCGTTGAGGAGAAGGAAAAGGCCGCGAAGAACGCCTTTTTGACGACGCCCTCGTCGATCAGGCTGTGGAGAACATGACCGTTGATATGCCTGAAGGCATGATCGAAGAGCGCATGGACGGCATTGTCCGCGAGTACGCCCAGTACATGGCCAACCAGGGTATCCGCATCGACGATTATCTCAAGATGATCGGCACCGATATGAAGACCTTCCGCGAGAGCATGCGCGCCACCGCCGAAAAAGCAGGCCCGCACCGAGGTCCTGCTCGCCGCTGTCGCCGAAGCCGAGAATGTCCAGATCTCCGAAGAGGATCTGCAGGCTGAGTATGAGAAGCTCGGTGAAGCCTACGGCATGAAGGCCGAGGACGTGGCGAAGGCCATCGATGTCGCCGGTCTGACCGCTGACCTGCGCCGTGAGCGCGCTATGAGCATCATCTCCGAGAGCGGCGTTGCCGTGGAGAAGAAGGCCGAGGAGCCCGCCAAGACGGAGGAGGCGTCCAAGGCCAAGAAGAAGCCCGCCGCGAAGAAGGCCGCCAAGACCGAAGAGACCGAGGGCGAGGAAGCGCCCAAGGCCAAGAAGACCACCCGCAAGAGCACCAAGACCGAGGAGAAGACGGAGGAGTGATCCGTCTCCCCACGGTAAACTGACATACACGGGAAAGGGCGATCCGCCCTTTCCCGTATCATCGCATTTTAACCCCGCAAAGGAGGATTTATTTCATGAGTCTCGTACCGTATGTTGTAGAACAGACGTCCAGAGGAGAACGCTCCTATGACATTTTTTTCCCGCCTGCTGAACGACCGCATCGTATTTCTCGGTGAGGAAGTCAACAGCACGTCCGCCAGTCTCGTCGTGGCACAGCTTCTGTATCTCGAAGCGCAGGACCCCGACAAGGACATCCAGATGTATATCAACAGCCCCGGCGGCTCCATCACGGACGGTATGGCGATCTACGACACGATGCAGTATATCAAGTGCGACGTGTCTACCATCTGCGTCGGTATGGCGGCGTCGATGGGCGCGTTTCTGCTGTCCTCCGGCGCGAAGGGTAAGCGCATCGCGCTGCCCAATGCCGAGATCATGATCCACCAGCCCGCCGCCGGAACGCAGGGCAAGGTCACCGATATGGAGATCGATGTGGAGCGTTTTCTCAAGATCAAGGCGCGCATGAACCGGATTATGGCGGAGAACACCGGCAAAACGCCGGAGCAGATCAAAAGCCGACTCCGAGCGCGACCACTGGCTTCTGGCGGAAGAGGCGCGCGAATACGGCCTCATCGACAAGGTCATTTATAAAAGATAATTCAGGGAGATCGAATGGCAAGATCAGACGATAGAAAGATCCGCTGCGCTTTCTGCGGTCGGACACAGGATCAGGTGGACAAGCTGGATCGCCGGCAACGGCGCCTACATCTGCAGCGACTGCGTGCGTCTTTGCATGAACATCGTGGATGAGGACCTGCCGCAGCGCACCGATCCGGGAAAGAGCGCGCCGAGCGCGCCGTCCGTGGACGACCTTCCGAAGCCGGCAGAGATCAAGAAATTCCTCGACGAATACATCGTCGGGCAGGAGACGGCGCGTTTACAACCACTATAAGCGCATTTATTACAACCAGCAGTCCGATGTGGAGCTGCAGAAGTCCAATATTCTGCTCATCGGCCCCACCGGCAGCGGCAAAACGCTCTTTGCGCAGACGCTCGCGCGCGTGCTGGATGTGCCGTTCGCCATTGCCGACGCCACCACGCTCACCGAGGCGGGCTATGTCGGCGAAGATGGAGAACATCCTTCTCCGCCTTCTGCAGGCGGCGGATTTTTGATGTGGGAACGCGCCCAGCGCGGCATCATCTATATCGACGAGCTGGACAAGATATCCCGCAAAAAAGCGAGAACGTTTCGATTACGCGTGATGTCTCCGGCGAGGGTGTGCAGCAGGCGCTGCTGAAGATCCTGGAAGGGACGATCGCCGCGGGTCCCGCCGCAGGGCGGACGCAAACACCCGCAGCAGGAGTTCATCCATATCGATACGACGAACATTCTTCTTCATTTGCGTCGGCGCGTTCGACGGTCTGGACAAGATCATCGAAAACCGCATGGACCGCAAGAGCATGGGCTTCGGCGC
>VOFG01001760.1_pt1 | contig 16265 bp, 29 predicted proteins | sample 5384171 | NCBI WGS metagenome assembly VOFG01 (sample SAMN12384726, study PRJNA508395) | human gut metagenome | isolation source: healthy gut F | host: Homo sapiens
TCAGAAGGTTGTTGGATAATAATGGTTGCATTAGCTGGGTTGAATAGTAGATGGGAAGCGTTTGCACAGTTGCTTACGCTTCTCGTTGTTTTTATATTTGTTTTGGCACTTACATATTTTGCTACAAGATGGGCTGGTAATATGCAGAAAACCAAAATGGCTGGGCGCAATATCCAGATACTTGAAACAATGAGAGTGTCTAATACTAAGTATATTCAGATTATTAAGATTGGCAGTAAATGTTTTGCAGTAGCAGTCTGCAAAGATACTATCACTTATTTGAGTGAGATTAACGAGCAGGAACTGACTTATTCGTCAGAGTCAAAGACAATCAATACTGATGGATTTTAAAGCTATACTTGAAAAGTTTAAGAAAGACAAACCAGATAATTAATTAGGCAGGAACGAGAGAGTTATGTTACAGTGGATTAGAAAGCATAGAAAGGCATTAGCAGGAATATCGGTTGGGGCAGGAGCTTTTTGCAGCCATTTCATTTATTACATATAAGGTAATGGCTGCTGAGGAAAAACAACAGCATCAGGAAATAATCTTATTAATATAGGTATTTCTACGAGTGATGGTAATGATATGGCTAGTGTTTTGCAGATGCTTCTTGTACTTACAGTAATTTCACTGGCACCTTCTATTCTGATTATGCTGACATCATTTACAAGAATTGTAATTGTGTTGCATTTTACGAGGGGCTGCGCTTGGAACACAGACAGTACCACCTAATCAGGTTATTATAGGTTTGTCTTTATTTTTGACCTTTTTTGTTATGTCGCCTGTTTTTACGGAAGTTTATGACAGTGCACTAAAACCACTATCCAATAATGAGATATCGGTCGAGGAAGCGTATGAAACAGGAGTAAAGCCATTGAAAAGCTTTTTTATGTTGAAACAGACTTCTACAAAGGATCTTGATACATTTTTTAAGATTGCAGGATATGAGGAAGGCTCTGTTACATCGGAAGATGATATTTCTATGACAGTACTTGTACCATCGTTTATTATAAGTGAATTAAGAATTGCGTTTATTATAGGATTCTTAATATACATACCTTTTATTATTATTGATATGGTTGTATCGTCAACTCTTATGTCGATGGGTATGATGATGCTTCCACCAACCACCATATCTGCTCCATTTAAGATTTTACTTTTTGTAATGGCAGATGGCTGGAATCTGATAATTGGAAATCTTGTAGCAACATTTAAGTAAGGCAGGAGGTAAAGAATATGGATGCTGGACAGGTTGTAACAGTAGCAAGACAGACTATATGGGTTATAGTGAAGACTTCTGTGCCACTTTTACTTGTTTCAATGATTGTCGGACTTATTATAAGTCTTCTTCAGACACTTACATCTATTCAGGAACAGACACTTACATTTGTTCCAAAGCTTCTTGCAATTATGATTGCACTTATGATTATGGGAAACTGGCTTCTTAATGAGATAGTTTCGTTTATGCAGATGCTTTGGGGAAGCTTTGGTCAGTATATATGATGGCAGGATAGTGTGTTATGAATTTTACATTTGCATTGGAGCAATTTGAATTATTTGTTTTGATATTAATAAGGCTGGCATCTTTTGTATTTGCTGCGCCTTTTTTTAATATGGCAAATGTACCAAGAAAGGTAAAGGCTGGATTTGCACTGTGCCTTACAGTTTTGGTATATTCGCTTTTTCCTGATATGACAGTTGAGTATAATGGCATGATTGATTATGCAATAATTGTTGTTGAGGAGATGATTGTTGGAATTCTTCTTGGGGCAGTGACGTCTTTTTGCGTGCAGATTATTATGTTTGCAGGTAAGATTATTGATATGGATATTGGTATATCTATGGCACAGCTTTACGATCCTACAACAAGAATGCAGGTTGGTATCATGGGAAATTTCTATTACTATATGATGATGCTTCTGCTTATAATTTCAGGTATGCATCAGTATCTTGTTGCTGCAATTGTTGAGACATATAAAGTTATTCCAATTGGCGGGGTGAAATTCGGTGCAGGAATATATACTGCCATAATAAGTTTTATGTCAGATTTTTTTTGTTATAGGATTCAGAATTGCACTTCCGGTATTTTCGGCGATTCTTATGTTAAACTGTGTGCTTGCGATTCTTGCCAAGGTATCACCTCAGATGAATATGTTTGTTGTTGGTATGCAGCCTTAAGATATTTGTAGGTATATTTGTAATTCTGTTTACGATTTCAATGCTTCCATCAGTATCTGACTTTATACTTGATGAGATAGAAAGATTATTTGCTATGTTAGTAAGGGGAATGAGCTAGTGCGAAGAACTTATCTTTACATGAACCTCCAGTTGTTTGCTAAAGACGGACCAGGAGGAGAAAAGACAGAACCGGCTACAAGTAAGAAGCTGGATGATATCCGAAAAGAAGGTCAGGTTGCCAAAAGTAAGGAGCTGATAACGGCAGTTTCACTTATGGCACTGTTTATTATACTTAAAGTGTATGTTGGAAAGATAGGAACTAAACTGATAGATGCATTTACAACGATATATGCTCTTATGGGAAAGGTTATTAATGAAAGTTCACAGGGACTGACAATTAATATGGCATCCAGCATTGTAAGACAGGCAATTATAATTATTCTTAATATTATTATCCCTGTGCTTATTGTCGCTGTAATCATAGCAATTCTTGGGAATATGCTTCAGCAAAGATGGATGGTTACAGCTAAACCGCTTGCACCGAAGGCAAGTAAAATTAATCCTCTTAATGGATTTAAAAGGATTTTTTCTGTAAGGCAGTTATTTGAACTGATTAAGGCTGTTGCCATGATGAGTATTATTGGAATTATGGTCTACAATTGTGTAAGAAAGAATATGAATATTCTGCTTACTTTTTATGATGTTACTTTATATACTGCACTTTCTGTGGTCGGTAATATAATTATTAATCTTGGAATCCAGATAAGTGCAGTGTTTCTTATAGTTGGTTTTGTTGACCTTATATATCAGAGACATAAGTTTAAGACTGATAATATGATGACAAAACAGGAAATTAAAGATGAATTCAAGAATGCAGAGGGTGATCCACAGGTTAAAGGACAGATTAAGAGAAGGATGCAGGAAATCTCAAGAAGAAGAATGATGCAAAGCAGCTTCCAGAGGCGGATGTTGTAATTACGAACCCGACACATTTTGCGGTGGCACTGAAATATGAACCTGATTCTGGAAAAGCACCTGTAGTTATAGCCAAAGGTGCTGATTATCTGGCTTTCCAGATAAGGGATAAAGCAAAAGAGTGCAATATATCTGTAGTAGAAAATAAGCCTCTTGCGAGAATTATTTATCATAATGTTGATATAGGTATGGAAATACCTCCTGAGTTGTACTAATGCAGTTGCAGAAATTCTTGCATCTGTTTTACGCACAAATAATAGATAAAAGTCAGATTATGTGATATTATGTAAAATAATGACTAAATTGAAAGGAGAGAAATGATGAAGATTAAGAAGAATGATCTGTTTATTGGAATATATCTGCTTGCCGCAGTATTATTCTTCATTATTTCAATTCCTTCATGGCTGCTTTTGATATTCTGCTTGCAATTAATATCCTGGTAGCAATGGTTGTGCTTTTTAATTCACTTTTTGCTAAGGAAGTTCTGGATATGGCATCTTTTCCTACGATGCTGTTATTTACGACTATTTTCAGAATTTCCCTTAATGTATCTTCAACTAAGCTTTTATATTAAAGAATGGTGATGCAGGTAAGGTTGTTGATACATTTGGTAAGTTTGTTGGAGGCGGTAATCTGGTAATTGGTATTATTATATTCATTATTCTTATTATCGTTCAGTTTGTAGTTATTAATAAAGGTTCTGAGCGAGTTGCAGAGGTAACTGCAAGATTTACACTTGATGCAATGGCTGGTAAGCAGATGGCTATTGACTCAGACCTTAATACAGGAGCCATTACTGATAAAAGAAATTTGAGAGAAAGAAAGAAGCTACAGCAGGAGAATAGCTTCTTTGGTTCCATGGATGGTGCTACAAAGTATGTTAAGGGAGATGCAACGGCAGGTCTTATTATTACCGGAATCAACCTTGTTGGTGGTATAGTCATGGGAATGATATATGGAGGATTATCATTAATGATGCTCTTTCTAAGTATACTATTCTTACAATCGGTGACGGATTGTGTTCACAGATTCATTGCTTATATCAATTCTAAAGCATCAAGTGATGGAGAACTTGGTGATGAGATAGTTGGACAGCTTTTTTTTCGATGGACAGGGTACTTATTATGGTTGGTGCTGCGCTTTCTGTCCTTGGAATTTTTACACCGTTGCCATGGTACATATTTGTTCCGTTAGGAGCAGCTCTTATTTTTTACGGAAGGAAGCTAGGAACTAAAAGCAGGAGAAGCTAAGATTGAAGAGAGCGCTGAGCAGGAAGAGAACGAGGCACAGGAAATCCGTAAGCCTGAAAATGTTGTTTCACTGCTTAATGTTGACCCTATTGAGCTTGAATTTGGATATGGAATTATTCCGCTTGCTGATGTTAATCAGGGAGGAGATCTTCTTGACAGAGTTGTCATGATAAGAAGACAGATTGCACTTCTGAGCTTGGTGCAGTTGTTCCTATTATCAGACTGCGTGATAATATACAGCTCAATCCAAACCAGTATGTCATTAAGATTAAGGGTATACAGGTGAGTGAAGGTGAGATACTTTTGATCATTATATGGCTATGAATCCAGGATATGTTGAAGAAGAGATAACCGGTATTCCTACATTTGAGCCATCCTTCCATCTCCCGGCTATATGGATAACTGAGAGCCAGAGAGAAAGAGCAGAATCACTTGGATATACGGTTGTTGATCCGCCATCAATTATTGCAACACATCTTACAGAGGTTATAAGACAGCACATTGCTGAGCTTCTTACCAGACAGGATGTACAGAATCTCATTAATAATATTAAAGATAACAATTCAACACTTATTGATGAACTTGTACCAAAGCTTTATGGGTATTGGAGAGATTCAGAAGGTTTTACAGAATCTTCTTGAAGAGGGAATATCAATAAGAGATCTTGTTACTATTTTAGAAACGCTTGCAGACCATGCCGCTGTTACAAGAGATCCGGATATATTGACAGAATATGCAAGACAGGGATTAAAGAGAGCTATTTCGAGCAAGTATTTTACGGTAGGTGAAGACAACAAATGTTATTACAGTTGACCCTGCAATTGAGCAGGAGATTATGAATTCGTCTGTTAAGAATACAGAACAGGGGTCATATCTGTCGCTTGACCCTGAACGCAGTAAGAAGATTGTTGAAGCATTAGGCAATGAACTCAAGAAGTTTGAGGATATGGGTAAGAATCAATAGTTATCACATCGCCTATTGTGAGAATGTATTTCAGAAATCTGGCTAAGGATTATTATAAGGATATAATTGTGATTTCATATAATGAGGTGGAATCTAATGTAGAATTACAATCAGTGGGGATGGTGACAGCATAAATGATAGTGAAGAAATTTCAGGCGGAGACAGAGACAGAGGCAATATTAAAAGCTAAAGATGAATTAGGAAGCGGTGCAGTGGTTCTTAACGTCAAGACATTAAAACAGAGAGGTGTATTCAGACTTTTTAAGAAAGATGTTTGAGGTTACTGCTGCACTTGAGGAAAAAGAATTTATTAATGGCATTAATAATAAAAAGGCCAACCATGGAAAATAAAGGTGCTAATAGTGGATTTATAAGCAGTCAGCCTATGAAGAATATTACGGGAGGATCGCAGATTAATCTTGTCGCAGATGAAAAGATTGATATGAATTCTAATCTTTGCTAATATTGAGAAGAAACTTGATTCACTCCATTCACTTCTTGAAAATCAGATGAATCCAGGAGGCAGCAGTGCAAAGAGACCGGCAGCAGCAACTGTCATGCATGAAGAAATACATGCACAGGATACAGGAAAGAAGATAGTTAAAGAGCGTGAGAATGCCAATTATAAATTCTTACAGCTTATATATAAAAAGTTGGTTGATAATGAGGTTGATTCAAAATATGCAGATGAAATAATTGCTGATATTGAGGCTTCACTTAATAAAGAATCTAATATTGACAGCATTCTGTCTGCTGTGTACCAGAAGATTATACTAAAACTAGGGGAACCCCGTACAATATCTCTTGGAGACAAACCGAAGGTGATATTTTTTATTGGACCAACAGGCGTTGGAAAGACTACAACTATTGCAAAAATAGCGTCACATTTCAAACTTGAAAAATACACAAAGGTTGCTTTTATAACCTCTGATACATATAGAATAGCTGCAGTGGAACAGCTTAATACATATGCATCTATAATTGACTGCCCTGTAAATGTAGCATATTCTCCGGATGAAATGGATGAGTGTCTTGATGAATTCAAAACTTATGAGCTTATACTTGTTGATACTGCAGGAAGATCACATAAGTCAGAAGAACAGATGGAAGAGCTGGATAAGCTCATTGAGACGGTTGAGCAAAGAAAGGATGAATTTGATTTTGAGATATATCTGACATTAAGTGTCACAACCAAGTATAAGGATCTTGTAAATATAGCAGATAAATATAAGCATATTAAGGACTGGGCTATTATATTTACTAAATTAGATGAAACATGCGCCTTGGGAATATGCTTAATATGAAGCTTTATACAGGCGAACCGCTTTCGTATACAACTTCAGGACAGAATGTACCTAATGACATTGAGGTAATTAATGAGCAGAGACTTGCTAAATTATTATTGGGAGGTAAATCATGATGGATCAGGCAGAGAATCTTCGCAATATAATTAAAAAACAAAATTTAAAAAACATTACGAATTCGCGAGTTATTGCCGTAACAAGTGGAAAAAGGCGGTGTTGGCAAGTCAAGTACTTCTATTAATCTTGCAGTGCAGTTTACAAGGATGGGGAAGAAAGTTATTATACTGGATGCTGATTTCGGGCTTGCTAATATTGAAGTTATGTTTGGTGTTATTCCTAAATATAATCTCAGTGACCTTATGTTTGCGGGCAAGGAGCTTGACGAGATAATAACAGAAGGACCTGAAGGAATAAGATTCATATCAGGTGGTTCTGGAATTGCAAAGCTTGTCAATCTTGATAAAGAGCAGGTAAGAAGGCTTGTTAATAAACTCTCAGAACTTGAAGGAATGGCAGATGTTATAATTATTGATACCGGTGCAGGAATATCTCCTGCTGTTATGGAGTTTCTTGTCGAAAGCCCGGAGACGATACTTGTGACAACACCAGAACCAACATCGATAACGGATTCATATGCGCTCCTTAAGGCATTAAGCATGAATGAGAATTTCAAAAAGATGAAACAACAATTAAGATGATAGCTAACAGAGTTGATTCTGAAGCTGAGGGTAGAAGCCTGTATGAAAAGCTTAATGTTGTGGTTATGAAATTCTTGAAATTAATATGCAGTATTTAGGTGCGGTTCCACAGGATAATAATATTAAAAAGCAATTATGAAGCAGAAACCGGTCTCTATGATATTTCCAAATGCCACATCGTCAAGGCATTTTGAAGAAATAGCAACACGGCTGATGTCAGAAGGTGCAGATGTTCCTGTTCATAAGAGAGGCATAAGAGGATATCTAAGGTCTGTATTTGCAAAAGAATATGTGATTAAGAGGAAATGAGGTGTGGGAATGTTCGAACAGCTTGTTGTAGGTGGGAAGGTTGAATTATTTAAAAGAGCAGGCGTATAAAAGAGAACGGAGAAACAAAAGAAATGCTTGTAAGCCAGATAATGGATATCAATGATGAGACTATTATCTGCACGATGCCTTCAAGACAGGGAAAAATGATAGTGCTTGAAGTTGGAACTTTGATAGAAGCTTTTTTTTATACAGGTAATTACATTTATAAATCTGACTGTACTGTAAAATCAAGAGGAAAAGAGGGAAATATATTTACAGTTGAATTAAGACCTGAAACAGCACTTGTAAAGTTCCAGAGAAGGGAATTCTACAGGCTGAAATGCACTATTGATGCAGATATTATACCGCTGACGGATGAAGAACGGAAGATTTTTGATGTAACCGGAAAATTGCCGGATAATTTTGTCATGCCGGAAGATAAAGGAATAATTGTTGACATAAGCGGTGGCGGACTGAGACTTTTTTTCAAAGAAACAATATGATGCGGATTCGATTGTTAATGTAAGTTTTCCAATACAGGTAGGGGACAGAAGCAGATATATGAAGCTGATGGCAAAGGTTGTAATGTCAATGCGCAATCAGAATTCTGACAGCGTATATGACAGCAGACTTCAGTTTGTGAATATGCAGAAGGAAGATACGGAGGATATTGTTAAATACGTTTTTGCCCAGCAAAGAATGATTCGCAAGAAAGAAAGGGGGCTGTAATATGGCAAAAAAATACTTGTCATAGATGACTCTGCACTCATGAGAAAGGTTATATCTGATATAATAAACGAAGGTAATGAGTATGAAGTCGCAGCTATTGCAAAAGACGGACTTGAGGGATTTGATTTGATTGTATCTAATCCTAATCTGTACAGTGCAATAATTCTTGATATTAATATGCCTAAGATGAACGGGCTGGAATTATTACAGAAGCTGCAAAAAAAGAATCATATTGAGCAGACTGTTATTGTTGTAAGTACAGTAGCAAAAGAAGGTGCAAAAGAAACTATTCAGGCTCTTGAATATGGAGCGTTTGATTTTGTAACCAAACCAGAGAATTATTTTTGAAACTAAGGGCAATGACTTTAAAAAGCGTATACATGATATGCTTAATGTTGCAACAAGTTCCAAAGCGTCTGTGGAAAGGACAAGGTCAGCTACAGGTGTAAAGCCGTCGGGATATTCTGGCAGCAGGCTTACATCAGGAAGGACATCATCATTAATTCCATCGGAGAAAAAAGCTTCTATTGATGCAATATCTGCTTTAAGACGCAGGAATGAGATTAATGATACAATTCCTCCAAAGGTTAATCCATCAAGATTTACCAATATTAAAAGTGGCAGTAAGAAGGTTGTTGCACTTGCCTGCTCAACAGGTGGACCAAAATCATTACAACAGGTAATACCAATGCTTCCTAAGAATCTGGATGCCGGAGTGGTACTTGTACAGCATATGCCGGCAGGGTTTACAGCATCCTTAGCAGCCAGACTTAACGAAATAAGTGATATTAATGTTAAGGAAGGGGCAGATGGTGATGTTATACAGAAAGGCTGGGTATATATTGCGCCAGGAGGAAAACATATCGAGGTTGTCAAGAAAGCATCTGAGTATGTGATAAAGCTTAATGACGAGCCTCCTATAGATGGCTTAAGACCATGTGCCAATGTTATGTATAAGTCACTTGTACAGTGTAATTATGATGAGATTACATGTGTTGTCCTTACAGGAATGGGAGCAGATGGTACGGAAGGAATAAAAACTCTTTCTGCCAGCCATAAGAAAATTCATGTTATAGCTCAGGATGAAGATAGCTGTGTTGTATATGGCATGCCTAAGGCTATAGCACAGACAGGACTGGTTGATGAGGTTGTTCCGTTGAATAAAATTGCAGAAACTATAACGAAGAATGTGGGGGTATCTTAAGATGGATGTAAGCCAGTATTTAGAGATATTTATCGACGAATCTAATGAACATTTGCAGAATTTAAGTGATGGTATCATGATTCTTGAAAAGGAACCTGATAACAGTGATACAATTAACGAAATATTCAGAGCTGCACATTCCCTCAAGGGTATGGCTGGAACTATGGGCTATAAGAGAATGCAGAATCTTACTCATGATATGGAAAATGTATTTTCAGAGGTCCGAAATGGTAATATTAAAGTTGATTCAAGAATGGTAGATGTATTGTTCCAGTGCCTTGATGCATTAGAGCAGTATGTTAATAATATCCAGGAGACTTCTGATGAAGGAACTGATGATAATGAGCCAATAATTAAGGCACTTAACTCATTTATAGTTAATAATGAAGATAAGGGAGTATTACCTGAGGAAGCTAATAAGGAAGAAGCTCCTGCAGAAGAGAAGAAAGAAAGAAAGCACAGATGTTGCAGGTACTTATGCCAGATATAATAACATGGTATTTGCTGATTTTGAAAAGAATGCTGTTAACGAAGCAATTGAGAAGAAGATGAATGTGTTCATCATTAAAGTAAGTGTTGATGAAAACTGTATTCTTAAGGCAGCCAGAGCATTTCTTGTATTTAAGAATCTTGAAGGTCATTGTGATATTATCAAATCAGAGCCATCTGCACAGGATATTGAAGATGAGAAATTCGAGCTTGATTTCAGCATTGTTGTTGTAACGGAAGAAAGTTATGAATCAATAGTTGGAATAATCAAGAATGTTTCGGAAATTAAAGATCTTTGCAGGAGAGGCTATAACAACTCCTTTTGCAGATGAAGATGATAAAGAAGAGAAGCAGGATACACCAAAGCAGGAAGAAAAGAAGGATGAGTCAGAGACAAAACCATCTGCATCAGTGACGGCAAAGAAGCAGGCTCCTGCAGCTAACAATAATAAGGCAGGCAAAACAGTGAGCCACACAGTACGTGTAGACATTGAAAAACTTGATGTTCTTATGAATCTTGTCAGCGAACTTATTATTGCAAAGAACGGGCTTGTATCAGCCAGTGTATCAGAAGATGGTACAACATCTGTTAATCAGAAATTTGGTGAACAGATTGAATATCTTGAAAGAGTAACAACTAACCTTCATGAGTCAGTTATGAAGGTTAGGATGATGCCTATTGAGAGTGTATTTGCCAAGTATCCAAGAATGATAAGAGATCTCAACAAGAAACTTGGGAAGAAGATGGAACTTTATATGTCAGGTGAGGAGACAGAGCTTGACAGAACAGTTATTGATGAGATAGGTGATCCTATTATGCATCTGTTAAGAAATTCTGCTGACCATGGACTTGAAAGCGCAGAGATAAGAGCTGAGAGAGGCAAGCCAGAGGTTGGTTCTATATGGCTTGATGCATATCAGGAGGGCAACAATGTTGTCATAGAAGTAAGAGATGATGGTAATGGTATTGATGTAGAGAAGGTTAAACAGAAAGCTGTTGAAAAAGGAAACCTTACTCAGGAGCAGGCAGATGCGCTTACAGAAAAAGAAGCAATTGATCTTCTGTTTAAGCCAAGTTTTTCAACATCAGATAAAGTTACAGATGTATCCGGACGTGGTGTTGGTCTTGATGTTGTAAAATCTAACATCGAAGCACTTGGTGGAGATGTCGAGGTTAAGACTAAATATGGAGAAGGCAGTACATTCAGTATAAGACTTCCACTTACACTTGCTATTATTCAGGCACTTATGGTTAAAGTTGGAGAAGAAAAAATACGCTATTGCACTTGGCTCAATTGAGACAATTGAAGATGTACCGGTAAGCGAGATTAAATATGTTCATGCTAAGGAAGTTATTAATCTTAGAGGCAATGTAATTCCTCTTATAAGATTAAGAGAACTTCTTGATGTACCTGGCGAACCGGAAGAGTCTGACAATATAGTTATAGTAATTGTCCGTAAGGGAGATAAGCTTGCCGGACTTGTTGTAGATAATCTTATTGGTCAGATGGAAATTGTTATTAAGTCACTTGGTAAGTACATTAATATTAACCGCATGATAAGTGGTGCTACAATCTTAGGTGATGGTTCAGTTGCACTTATCATCGATGCCAATACACTTGTATAGAGGAGGAACGGATAATGGAGAATGTTAATGCTATAGAAGATAAGAATTCAGAATCAACAACTTCTGTACAGTATATTGTTGTTAAGATAGGTAATGAGCAGTACGGAATTGATATCAAATATATTGACAATATTGTAAGAAGCCAGAACATAACAAGAGTGCCTAAAACACAGTCATATTATAAAGGTGTTATTAACCTAAGAGGCGAGATTTGTCCAATTATGAGCATGAGACTTAAACTTGGATTAGAGCCGGATGAGCTTACAGATAAAACAAGATTTATAATAGTAAAGGTTGAGGGGCTTCGATTGGTGTTATAGTAGACCAGGTTAAAGAGGTCGTTACACTTGAAGAAGAAGATATAGAGCGTATAAAGCAGATCAACCAATGATGATGCGGCGACTAACTATATTAATGCAATAGGAAAGAAAGATGGGGAACTGATTTCACTTCTGGATATTGTAAGCCTTATTGTAGAAAATAATTAGTGTTTGAGGTGAAGGTATGTCAAAAATTGATTTGAATCAGCTTGATGATATTCAGTATGATGTTTTAAAAAGAAATAGGTAATATAGGTGCAGGAAATGCAACAACTGCATTATCGAAGATGCTCAACCAAAAGATGGATATGTCAGTACCTAAGGTTGAACTTGTTCCTTTTTAATGAAATATCAGATATAATGGGGGACGAAGATCAGACAGTAGTTGGTATTATGCTTGGATTTGAGGGGGATGTGTATGGAATGATGATGTTCCTTTTTTGATACAAAATCAGCACATCATCTTGTTAATACACTTATGATGCAGGATACAGAGTCAGGTATTGAGGCAGATACTCAGTTTAATGACATGGAAATGTCTGCTCTTAATGAAATAGGTAATATTGTATCGGGTTCGTATCTTACAGCAATTTCTAAAGCTTACTAACCTCAAGATGGTATCTACTGTTCCAGAAATGACAATAGATATGATAGGAGCATTGCTTAGCGTTTCAACTTCAGAATTTGGTAAATATGGTGACAAACTGCTACTTATACAGTCACAGTTTGGTGAACTGGATTTTGTTAATGGATATTTTCTTATGATTCCAGAACTGGAGTCATATGACAAATTGTTAGAATCTTTAGAGTGTGTAAAAGATATATTTGAAAGAGTAACGATTATGGGAAACATGATAAAGGTTGGCATGGCTGACTTAAAGGCATGCAAATGTCCTGATGCACTCACTACACTTGGACTTGGTTCATGTGTAGGAGTTGTTATATGATCCGGTAACGAAAATAGGTGGACTTCTCCACTGTATGTTACCGGATAGTACCCAGTTTAGAAATAATTCTAATATTGCTAAATTTGCAGATACTGGCATAGATGAACTTATAAGACAGATGAAAGCACTGGGAGCGGTTGATACAAGAATTGTTGCAAAGATCCGGTGGGGCTCAGATGTTTGCAAACAGATCTAATAGTGAAGCGTTGAGGGTAGGAGAACGCAATGTTATTGCGGTTAAGGCAAAGCTAAAAAGCCTTAATATAAGTATACTTTCTCAGGACTGCGGAGAAAACTTTGGAAGAACAGTGGAATTTTATTCGGAAACAGGAGACTATGTTATTAAAGCGGTAGGGAAACCACTAAAAACAATATGATTTTAGTGGTACATATTGTTACAGTGGAGGCTTTATGAATAAGTTCAGAAATGTACCAGCCATAATAACATTACTGGCAGGTTTATAACCAGTGTTATCATGATAAAATACAGATATACACTGGTTAATTTTATGTGGATACTTATATGTGTTATGCTTGCATTTTATATATGCGGAATGCTTATAAGATTTGCACTTAATAAAGTAGCAGAAAAGAAAGAGAATAAACAAAAAGCATCTGACGAAGAAAAAAGAAGATGTATCTAATATGGAGGAATCTGCCCAGCAAGAATAATTGTAGCATTTGGGCAGATTTTGTGTTATTATCTGAGTATATTTTATTAATTGGGGCACTGACCATGGATGAGGCAGGCAGAGATAAACTGTGGAAGAATTACATATCCACACGTAGTGCAGAATACAGGGATGAGTTGATAGTTGAGTATGCACAGCTTGTTAAGCTGGTTGCTGGAAGACTCAATATGTATCTTGGATATAATGTGGAATATGATGATCTTGTTGGATATGGAATATTTGGACTTATAGATGCAATTGAGAAGTTTGATTATGGCAAGAATGTTAAGTTTGAGACATATGCCAGCTTAAGGATAAGGGGCGCTGATTCTTGATCAGATAAGAAAGATGGACTGGATACCAAGATCTCTAAGACAGAAGCAGAAGAGAATTGAAGCTGCTATGGCAAAGATAGAAAGCGAAACAGGTCATATAGCAGAAGTGATGAGGAGCTTGCTGCTGAATTAGAGATTACGATAGATGAACTGGCGGACTGGCAGGGGAAAGATGAAAGCATCTAATCTTATATCTTGATGAATATACAGAGGCAGGCAGTGAGGTTAAGATGGAGTCTGCTGGTAATTCACATTTTGACCAGCCAGAGGAAGCTATAGAAAAAGAAGAACTTAAGAAAATGATGGTCAGAGCAATAGATTCTCTCTCACTGAGAAAGAGAGAAGTGTTGTTGTTTTATATTATTATGAAGATATGACATTGAAAGAAATCAGTCTCACACTTGAAGTGTCAGAGTCAAGGGGTGTCACAGCTTCATACGAAAGCATTGAATAAGATGAAGAAAATACTTGGTGATTATGTATTTTCTCTTTAATATAAGTATGTAAAAGGGGTTACAGCATATGGTGGAAGGATGTAGAACAGGGTATTTTCAGTTTGATTCAAGGAACGATGGGTTATATATAATAGTATATCCGCCACAGAATGGAGGCAGAACTGCAAATATAGATGATGTTATGTATTATCTTGATAAGAACACGGCTAAGCTGGCACAGGCAGTCAGGGCAGGGAGCAGTACGAAGACGGAACTTAAGGTTTCAGATGAGAAGGTACATCAGTATTCTGAATTGGGGATTACAGGATAAGTGCAGATTGCATGAATCCACCGTTTGTTGAAGCTGTATTCTATAAGGACCAGTATCTTTGTTGGTATAGATAATCAGATTATAGAACAGATATTAAGCCATAGAGAATAAGAGGCTTATAAGATTGCTGTCCACAGCCAAGAGATGGAAGCGACGGATATATTGAATATAAGTTTAATACAGAACTGAAACCACGCCCTAAGATGAATGACGATGGAACAGTTGATTTTTCATACACTTGAGAATATTAATCATGTTAACAAAGGTGATGTTGTTGCTGTACTTCATAAAGAAGACAGGAGATGACGGAATAGATGTTCTTGGAAGGAGAGTTCCTCCAAGAAAAGTTAAGCATGTAATATTCAGGTATGGAAGAAATCTGTCACAGTCTGAGGATGGAACAGAGCTTGTGTCACAGGTAAGCGGACATGTCGTCCTTGAGAATGATAAGATATTTGTTTCAAATGTATTGGAACTAGTGAATGTAGATAATTCCACAGGAGATATTGACTATGAAGGTGATGTTGTAGTTAAAGACAATGTTCTTGCAGGATTTACTGTTAAAGCAACAGGAGATATTACTGTGTGTGGAATTGTGGAAGGGGCTACAGTAATAGCAGGGGAAATATTACATTTAACAGAGGAATCAGGGAATGACAAGGGCTGTTGTCAAGGCTGGCGGCAATATTGTATCCAAATTCATAGAGAGTGCGGAAAATGTATCAGCAGGTGGAAGTATCGAAGCGGATTCAATTCTGCACAGCAAAGTTACAGCTAAGAGTACAATTAAGGCTTCAGGGCGTAACGGACTTATAATAGGCGGAGATGTTAAGGCTGTTAATATGATAGAGGCTAAGACAATAGGAAATGCCATGGGAACAAACACATCTGTTGGCGTTGGAGTAGATCCGTCAATGAAACGAAGTAGATGAATTAAAGAACAGCCTTGGGAAACTGGGCGATAATAAGATACAGCTTAACCAACTTCTTAATGCGTTAAGAAAGAAACAGGATTCAGAGGGTGGGCTTGATGAAGCAAAGCACGAATTACAGATGAAAAACAATGCGCAATGTCATAATGCTTGAACAGGAGATTAATAAACAAAAGAAAGAGCTTGAAGAATTAAGAGGTCAGATAGGCGAAGAAAAGCATGCATGCATTAAAAGTAAGTGATGCAAAGCGTATGCTGGTGTTAAACACATTTGGTGACCAGTGCATGTTTCTTAAACAGAAATATGATTACTGTCAGTTTGTTAAAGAGGGTGCAGATATAAAAAGTGTGCCAATTTAGACACATTTTGATACAGGAGGCAGAATATGGTTATTAAACCGGTGGAATTTGCAATGATACAACAGCAGAACAATGTTGCCAAATCACAGTATAATGCTGAAAAAGGCCTATGACAGAGCAGCAGACTATAACGCAGCAGGTTCAGAAGGACATCAATGCTCACTCACAGCAGGTTAATAAGAAGGATAATGCTGATAATGAAAC